>Ga0310039_10000020_pt1 | contig 225089 bp, 189 predicted proteins | sample Sb_taG_4_FD_200460 | JGI IMG/M metagenome (GOLD analysis project Ga0310039, IMG submission 200460) | Peat soil microbial communities from Weissenstadt, Germany - Sb_50d_6_BS metaG (v2) (version 2) | ecosystem: Environmental > Terrestrial > Soil > Wetlands > Peat | place: Germany: Weissenstadt...
AAAGCCGAGCCTGGAATCGTCGGATGAATCGCGCCCGCACCAAGATCAACTGGACGTTCGACCGCAAAGCTGCCCGTCGGAAGTTCGGCTACAAAAGGAACTCTTTCATACGGTCACAGACCTAGTCTGGTCACTACACCAGTCTGGTTCAAAGAGGGTATAACCACAAATTGGGTGTCACGCTGCCTCTTGAGGACGCCTTTCTTGTCCCGCGTGATGATGGAAAGCTCAACTTCAAGGTCGGTTATCATCGTGGTCGTCTGGTTGATGATTGCGCCGACGACCGGACCGCTTGTTTCCCAAGGTTGTCCCACGCCGCACATCACGCGTGCCGAGGCCACAACAGTCTGCGCAAAACAGGGGGGAGAAAGCGCCAATAAGCACGTTCCCACGAATAGCGGCGTATTGCCACCCATATGAATCATTTTCCTCTCGCCGCAGCGTGCCATCGAATACGCTTCACCGAACGGGGAGCATGACACTTCAGAACGAGATTCCCATGGCTCTCAGGGCGTGTTCGACTTGTTGCCACAGGGCCACCAGTTGCCCGGTAATCGTCACACCGGTTTTCAAGGCTTCTATTGAGGCTTTGAGTGGTCCTGTCTTTCTCTTGTCCGCGGGCAGTGCAGCCTGTTCGGAAATGTGGGCCAGGTACTCAAGCATTTCCTTCTTGTTTTCCAGCTCGCTCGACGCACCGACAGCGTCGGTAAGTTTGCGCAGTGCTTCCGCTAATTCGCCGTGTCCTGATGTGGTCAAAGTTTGGATTGAACTGTTCAAATCGCCGCAAACAGTGCCGAGATTCAAGGTGGCGATCGTACTGTTCGAGATGGTCAAATTTGTCACTTCTCGGTCCTCTCCGTGATGGATACCCAATGTGGCTTCCAATGACAGTGCCTGTATTTCCCTGTTTATTCTTGCTTTGAGTGCGGCCGCTCTACGCACCGACGCACCCATCACCGCATCGCCAGCTCCGGCAGGGTATTTCAGGTGACGTGTGCGAAGGGTGAGGATTGCCCCATCGATGTATTCGTTAAGCCTGGCGTTAAACTCCTTAAGGTGCGGGAACTCAAGCAGCAGCGCTGGCACCTTGGCAGCCAACTCCCTTCGGTAAGCCATGGCCTTTTCAATTATGGATTCCGTCGAACTGAAAATAATCTCCATCTCGCGAACAAGTCGTCCTCCGGAGTTGGCCATCCTTTGCAAGGCGTTTAGGTCTGTCTCCCTCTGGACGGCGGCGTCTTCAAGAAGGGTCGAGAGTTTGATGATCTCCAACCGGCGCGCAGCGTGGAGATTAAAGTTGGGATTCAACTCGTTCACAGCCCGTTGCTGCCGCTGCATAAGTACACAATACCAGGGTTTCGGAGCCGTTGTAGCCTGGGTCGTCAGACGTCGGCGGTGCGTTGAATCCGCCGTACTCGGATTTCTTTCTCACGCTTGCGCGTCTGCGCGATGTCGTAAGCGAATTGCATCCGCATGAGCGTGTCCATCTTCACGCCGAAAGCTCTCTCGATGCATAGCGCTATGTCGCCGGACAGGCTGGCTTTGCCGTTGAGCAAACTGGGCAAGGCAGGGCGGGACACCTGAAGCGTGGCGGACGCGGCCGTAACGGACCTGCCCGCGGGCTCAATGATGTCCGTCCCGAATGAAATCGCCGGGATGGGGCGGGTTCTTGAGGGGCATCGTGGTTACTCCTGGCCTAAGCCAATTGCAGCCGCTTGAGTTTCATCCGGTCGGCGCGAACGTTGGCGAGATCGTACTGCGCCTGTTGCACAAGCCAGCTTTCGGCGCTGCCGCCGAAGACCTTGGACAGTCTGACGGCCATTTCGGGAGAGATGCCGCGCTTCTCGTTCACTAGTTCCGATAACGTGGTGCGCGTGACTCCAAGGGCGGCGGCGGCGTCCGTGATGCTCAAGCCCAAAGGCTCGATGCACTGGCGCAACACAAAGCCTCCAGGGTGAGGCGGATTCTTCATCGGCATGGTTCAGACCCCTTTCAGTGGTAGTCCAGATAATCAACATCGAATGCGTCAAAGTCGGCAAAGTGGAAAATCACTCGCCAGTTTGCGCGCACCGACACCGACCAAAAACCCTTCCGCTCGCCTTTGAGCGGATGCAACCGGAAGCCCGGCATATCCATGTCTGCCACGGCGCGTGCCGCGTCGAGCCTCGCGAGGATATCTCGCAACTTCACGACGTGTTCCGCGATCACTCCGCGCGGGTCGTCATCCTCGTGAAGGCGCTTCAATCCCTTATGGCGGATCGATCGGATCAATTTGAACCGTAACGCGTTACGTTACGCATGTCAAGTGCGGATGTTGCCGGTGCCTTACGGATTCGCCAACCCCGGATTAACCGGCAGCGGCTCCTTTGGTAATTTCGAATCCGGGAAGCCGCGCACTAACTTGAATGTCCGCTCCCAACGCGTTCGCGTGAAGAAGTGTTCGCCGAGATCGACAAAATGCGTAACCATCGAGCTGGCTGAGTCTCCGATCAGATCCTCAGTCGATGCCCTGTACGACCAATAGATCAGAAACGGCTTGCCGATGATGTTCTCTCGCGGAACGAAGCCCCAGAAGCGGCTGTCGGAGGAATTATCGCGATTGTCACCCATCGCAAAGTACGCGTTGGCGGGAACCACGACCTCGCCTGCGACCACGTTCTGAGCCAGCATGTCCCGCTTTCCGTTGCGCGAGCTCTTCCTTGACTGGGAGACAACACGACCCAGGAAAGTTGTCGAACATCGGCCTGTACCCATACTTGTGGTACACATACGGTTCATTGAGTCGGATTCCGTTTCGGTAGACCACACCGTGATCGATTTTCAGCCGGTCGCCGGGCAGTCCAATGAGTCGCTTGACCAACGTCGTATTGATCTCAGGTGGATAGCGGAAGACGATAATGTCCCCGTGTTTCGGGTCTTCATAGGGCAGTAAATGCTTAGTGAGTGGCCCCGGCGGCGCGTATGCCAGTTTGTCGACAATCAAGTGGTCTCCAATCAGGAGTGTGTCTTGCATGGAGCCAGTCGGGATGACGAATGCCTGTGCAACGGTCGTTGTCCCGAACAAGAGCATGACGATCGTTACGGCCCACTCGGCGATGCTGTTCCGGGGCGGTTCGGTGCCCGGAGTTATCTTCGTTGCTTTGGAAACCTTCGGGATTGACGACATGGGATGTCCTTCTATTATCGCCTGGGCCGAGAAAAGCCGCGGGTATCCCGCAAAAGGCGCGGAATCCCACGCTACGCCTCATTTGCGGCCAACCCCCGTTTGCGATAGCCTGACCCTCAAGGAGCGGCTTCATGCGCATATCGCGACGCAGGTTTTTGGAAACCACAGCTTTTGGTACTCTCGCGGCTCACTCGGCCATTGGGGCCGAGGGCGGCAAGACCGGCGCGCTGCCCAAGCGCGTGCTCGGACGCACGGGCGCGCAGGTCTCGATCCTGGCGATGGGCGGGGGCAGCCGGTTCCTCATGTATAAAGAGGAAGACAAGGCGCTCGATGCACTCAACCGTGCGTTCGATCTCGGCATCACTTACATGGACACCGCGTACGGCTACGGCAACGGGTTGAGCGAGACACGCGTGGGCAAGGTGATGGCGGTGCGGCGCAAGAGAGACGGCATTTTTCTCGCGACGAAGATCGAAGCGCGCAAGGGCGATGAAGCGGCGCGCGTGATCGAGGGCAGTCTGAAGCGCCTGCAGACCGATCAGATCGACCTGATCCACATTCACTCGCTTGAAGACGAGGCTGATCTGGCGCAGATCGAGGCCCAGGACGGCATTCTGAACCGGCTGCTCAAACTACGCGATGAAAAGGTAGCGCGGTTCATCGGCATCACTTGTCATAACGATCCGACAGTGCTCGCCAAGGCGCTCGAACGGCACGATTTCGATTGCACGCAGATGGCGCTGAACGCGGCGTTGGTGGGGATGAAATCGGGACATGGCATGGAGATCAACGCCGCCATGAAGACCAGCTTCGAGACCGTGGCGCTGCCTGTGGCGAATCGTAAAAAAATGGGCGTAATTGCCATGAAGATCTACGCGCAGGAGGGGCTGCTCGGCCAGGCGCCGCCCGAGAAGCTGCTCTACTATTCGCTCACGCTGCCGGTGTCGCTGGCCGTGGTGGGGATGCCGTCGCTCGATTTCATCGAGCAGAATGTGGCGCTGGCCCGCGGATTCAAGCCGCTGCCAAAGCCCGAGATGGAAGAGCTATCGGGACGGCTATCCGCAAAAAACAAGATGGCGCTCGACCGGCGGTTCGCAAATCACGTGGATGCGTAGCGCGCTGGATCGCCGGCTGGATCGCCGGATGCGAGGTGTCTCGGAGTCCGTCGGCTGAATCAAGGTACGGCCTGTCCAGGCAGCGTGCGTTGTAGCGTGCTGCCGCGGGGCTGGGCGGAAGACCCGCGGGTTTTCTATCGCACACGGCGCAAAAATCCGCAGGTCCCCCGCAAAATACGCGTGGCCCAGCGCTACACTTCGGTGGCTACTCCTGGTTTACGCCCCGTGGCACTTCTTGTATTTCTTACCGCTGCCGCAGGGGCAAGGATCGTTGCGGCCGACTTTGTCGCCCTTGATGACCTGCTTGTTGGCGCCGTTGGAGCCGTCGCCGCCCACCATCTGCAACTGTTCCATTTCCTTTTCCTTCTTGCGCTGGATGTTGCGCGTGAAGTCCTGGATGGTGGATTGAGCGGCGGCGCGCTGCTGCTCGGCGGCGGCTGAGGAAGCTTCTTCTTCCTCATCTTCCTCGAGGCCTTCTTCGTCAACATTGAAAGGAAGCTGCGGGCGGCGGCCTTCGCCGGGTTCCTGGGCGATTTGCAGGAAGAACAGCAGGCGTACCGTCTCGTCCTCGATGCGATCCATCATGTCCTGGAACAGGGTGAAGGATTCTTTCTTGTACTCGACCAGCGGATCTTTCTGGCCGTAACCGCGCAGCCCGATGCCCTCTTTGAGAGCGTCGATGGAAAGCAGGTGGTCCTTCCACTGGTCATCAATGACCTTGAGCATGACCCAGCGCTCGCTCTGGCGCATAAGGTCGGCGCCGATCAGGTCTTCTTTTGCCTGATACTTTTGCGCCAGCTGCTCGAACAGGACTTCTTCAAGCGCCTCGCGCTGCATGCCGGCGAACTCGCTCGGTTCGATCTTATGGCCGAACTGGCTGAGCACGTCGTTGCGGAGCCCATCGAGGTCCCAGGTATCGGGGTGCACGCCTTGCAGGCAACGAATATCGACGAAAGCACCGATCGCACCGCGCACCATGTCCATGACGCGCTCTTTTTGATCGACACCTTCGAGAAGCTGGCGCCGCATGCCGTAGACGGCCTGGCGCTGCTTGTTCATGACGTCGTCATACTCGAGCAGATGTTTGCGGGACTCGAAGTTCTGAACCTCGACGGCCTTCTGCGCGGCGGCGATGCGTTTGGTGATCAGCTTCGACTCAATGGGCACGTCCTCTTCCATGCCCAGGCGGAGCATGAGATTCTGCATGCGCTCGCCGCCAAAGATGCGAAGCAGATCGTCCTGTAGCGAAAGGTAAAAGCGCGAGCTGCCGGGATCGCCCTGTCGGCCGGCGCGTCCACGGAGTTGGTTATCGATGCGGCGCGAGTCATGCCGCTCAGTTCCGAGAATGTGCAGACCGCCGAGCGCTGTGACCTCGTCGTGCTCGGACTCGGTCTCCTGTTTGAATTTCAGAATGGCGGCGTCCCATTCCGCACGCTCCGGAGTCCCGACAGCCGCGATTTGCAGATTGTCGGGATTCTTGCCCGACTTGCGCAACATCTCCTTAGCCATGAACTCGGGATTGCCGCCGAGCAGAATATCGGTTCCGCGGCCGGCCATATTCGTGGAGACGGTGACGGCGCCCTTGCGGCCGGCCTGCGCGACGATCGAAGCTTCGCGTTCATGATTCTTGGCGTTCAAGACCTCGTGCTTGACGCCCATGCGCTTCAGCAACCCGGAGAGGCGCTCGGATTTTTCGACAGAAATCGTGCCAACCAGCACGGGCTGGCCTTTTTCCGCCAAAGTCTTGATCTCTTTGGCGGCGTTGCGGAACTTCTCTTCTTCCGTGCGGTAGACGACGTCGTCAAATTCCTTGCGGACCATCTTTCGGTTCGTGGGGATGACCGTCACGTCGAGGTTATAGGTTTTTTGAAATTCGGCGGCTTCGGTCTCGGCGGTACCGGTCATGCCGGCGAGCTTTTTGTAGAGACGGAAGTAATTCTGGAAGGTGATGGTGGCGAGCGTCTGGTTTTCGCGCTCGATCTTGACGTTCTCCTTGGCTTCTACAGCCTGGTGTAAACCATCGGACCAGCGGCGGCCGGGCATGAGACGGCCCGTAAACTCATCGACGATGATGACCTGGCCATCTTTTACTACATAGTCTTTGTCGCGAAGGAAGATCACGTGCGCCTTGAGCGCTTGCTGCACGTGGTGATTGAATTCGATACAAGCGGGATCGTAGAGGTTGGGAAGGCCGAGCAGCTTTTCGACTTTGAATACGCCCTCCTCGGTGAGGCCGACGGCGCGATGCTTCTCATCGACGGTGAAATCGCCAGTGGTGTATTTCTCGCCGGGCTCTTTGCCTTCGATGACCTCGCCGCGCACCAGTTTCGGGATAATCTTGTTGACCTTGTAATACTTGTCGGTGGATTCCTCGCTCGGGCCCGAAATGATGAGTGGGGTACGCGCTTCGTCGATCAGGATGGAGTCGACCTCATCGACGATGGCGTAGTGATGCCCGCGCTGCACACAGTCCTCGATGCGGAACTTCATGTTGTCGCGCAGGTAATCGAATCCGAATTCGTTGTTAGTGCCGTAGGTGATATCGGAGTTGTAATTTTGCTTGCGCTCCTCGTCATCCAGATCGTGGACGATCACACCCACAGAGAGGCCCAGGCCCTTGTAGATGCGGCCCATCCACTCGGAATCGCGGTGAGCCAGGTAGTCGTTGACGGTGACGACGTGAACGCCCTTGCCTGCGAGCGCGTTCAGATAAACCGGTGCTGTGGCCACCAGCGTCTTTCCTTCACCGGTTTTCATCTCCGAGATTCTGCCGCGGTGCAAAACGACGCCGCCGATCATCTGCACATCGAAATGGCGCATGTTGAGGAAGCGGCGGCCGGCTTCGCGGACCACGGCGAATGCCTCGACGAGCAGGTCGTCGATGGTGGCGCCCTGGGCGATGCGCTCTTTGAATTCGATGGTCTTGGCGGCGAGATCGATGTCGGAGAGCTCGCGGAGACCGGGTTCGAGCTCGTTGATGGCGGCAATGGTCGGCTGCAGCGCCTTTACTTCGCGCTCAGTCTTGGTACCGAATACTTTAGCCAGAACGGCGTCGATCATTCAGGAAATCTCTTGGGTGGGAGTCCGTTTTCTATTTTACCGCAGGTACGGGATTTTGGCCGCGAATGGGGACTCCCGATAACTCTCCTGTAGAATGGCAGACCGGAGCGGAGTGAATGCGGCTATTTTCCTGGGACGAAGTGAAGACTGAGGTCATGAACCCCAACCTGAAACGGAAGGTCATCACCGGCGAGAAGGCTATGGTGGCTCAGGTATTCATTGCCAAGGGTGGAGTGGTGCCCGAACATCGCCATGAGAGCGAGCAGCTCACTTACATCATGGAGGGCGCGCTGGAGTTTGAGCTGGAGGGTAAAACCGTGGTGGTGCGGAAAGGTGAGGTGCTGCACATCCCGTCGAATGTTCCGCATCGCGCGGTGGCGCTCGAGGACACGCTCGATCTGGACATCTTCAGTCCGATTCGCCTGGATTGGCTGGACGGCACGGACCATTATTTACGGCGGGGTAAGTAATGGATCTCGGGTTGAAGGACCGCGTCGCGATCGTCGCGGCGTCCAGCCAGGGGTTGGGGAAGGCGGTCGCCATGGCTCTGGCGCGCGAAGGAGCGAAGTTGGCGATGTGCTCACGCCGGGCGGACGCCATCGAGTCGGCTGCGGGCGAGATTCGTCGCGCGACCGGTGTTGAGGTGTTGGCGCTGGCGGCCGACGTGACGCGCCCCGACGAGGTGCGGCGTCTGGTTGCGGAGACGTTGGAGCGATTCGAACGCATCGATATCTGTGTGACGAATGCGGGAGGGCCGCCATCGAAGAGTTTCGACGAGACGACGGAGGAGGATTGGGCCGCGGCCGTGCATCTCAATCTGCTGAGCGTGGTTCACCTCGCGCGGGAAGTGCTGCCAGTGATGCAGAAACAGCGCTGGGGCCGGCTGCTGACGATTACTTCAGTCGCGGTGAAGCAGCCGATTGACGGGTTGATCCTGTCGAACTCGGTGCGGTCGGCAGTCAGTGGGTTGGTGAAATCGCTGGCCAATGAATACGGCAAAGACAATGTGACCGTCAATAACGTGTGCCCGGGATATACGCGGACCGCCAGGCTCGCGGAACTCGCGGGACGTCTCGCTAAGGGCGAGGGAGTGGCGCTGGAGCAGGCGGAAGAGCGGTGGACGCGGCAGATTCCGTTGGGGCGGCTGGCGGAACCGGAAGAGTTCGCGAACGTCGTGGCGTTTCTTGCATCAGAAAGGGCGAGCTATATCACGGGCTCGTCGATTGCGGTGGATGGCGGGCTGGTCAAGGGCATTTACTGACTGTGCGTTTTATCACTTAACGCTTTAGGGAACGCCATCGCGATTGACACACGCGTGAGTTAATCTGCCTCAACCGCACTTGTCGCTGGTACGCGCGCTCAACTTCCCGCACTTCCTTTTCTGTCATTTGAGATACATCGCCACCTGGCCGCCGGATTGCCTAACACCATTCTTCCGTTGTGGAGGTTTGCGAAAATGACCAGACCGAAAACCTGGATGGTTGCGGTATCCGTGGCGCTCCTTGCGAGCGCCGTGTGTGTCCCAAAGCTGCGAGCCAATGACCCGGATTCCCTGGCTCCCGGTGCATTGGTACCTGTTTCCGATCTAAATATTCCCACCGGAACTCCAGCCGGCCAGCCACTTGGGCCGGCATTTGTGCCAACCGGCAGTGATCCGCTCCAGAGCGGCACGGCTCATCTCTCCTCAGACGGCACGCTGCATGTGGACCTTGACGGAGCCGGCCCCAATCAAGCCTATACTGCCTACTTCTGCCGCTTCGGTTTCGGCCCCGCTGCTTGTGTTCTGCTAGGCCAGGCTGGCGGCATTAGTACCGATGCCCAAGGGAACGGCAACGCCGCGCTGGATTTCCCGGCCACGCTGGGACCTGAAGACTGGGCCGGACTGGTGCTGATCGCGCGCACCATCGGCACCGCGACGACTTACGAGTACGTTGGCGCGATCCACGTGAGCATCAATACCGCCGCTCAGCCGCATTTCGATCTCCAAGGTCAACTCAGTTCGATTGTTGCCGCCACGGCATCGTTCGTCATTATTCCTTTCAAAGAATCAATTGTTACCGACACTTCGACCAAGTTCAAAGGGAAGATACACAGTTTCTCGGATCTCTTGGTCGGGATGCAGGTGGAGGTCAAGGGAGTCAGTCTGCCCGACGGCACATTGCTGGCCACCAACGTGAGCGCCCACTAGGGCGTCCACGGCCACGCCAGACGCCATGCGTCAGGCACGTTAAACAAAGGTGAAAACTTGTTGAATAACCACCGAGGAGGATTTGCACAATGAGATCAACGTCGATCAGAGTCATCTGCGCCGCCGCGTGCCTGGCTGTTACTGCCGTGGCATTCGCGGACGGCAAAAAAAACAACGGCAACGGAGATGGCAATGGTAACAGTCAAGGTGACGGTAACGGGAATGGTCAGGGCGACGGCCAAGGTAACGCCTGCAAGAACGTGCCCAGCTTCTCTTCTGTTCAGAGCGCGTTGACTGCCGTGGTGGCGAGCGCTGCAAATGGCGGCCTCGGCTTTAACATGTGGGCGACCATTGTGAACCGCGACGGCGTGGTTTGCCTGGTGACATTCAGCGGAGCGGACCGTGGCTCGCAGTGGCCCGGCAGCCGCGTCATCTCGGCGCAGAAAGCGAACACGGCGAATGCTTTCAGCTTGCCTAAGTTTGCCTTATCGACCGCTAACCTTTATTCAGCCGTGCAGCCGGGCGGCAGCCTGTTTGGGCTGCAAGAGAGCAATCCGGTGGATACGGGCGTGGCGTATGGCGGCGATTCGGGCAACTATGGCCAGCCGAACGATCCCATGGTAGGAGGCAAGATCGGCGGGATTAATGTGTTCGGTGGCGGACTGGCTCTCTACAGCAGCCAGGGCACGCTTGTCGGCGGGCTCGGCGTGAGCGGTGATACATCCTGCACCGATCACATCATCGCGTGGAAAGTGCGCCATGCTCTGAACTTCGACGATGTTCCCGCAGGAGTGGGTACCGGGAACACCGACAACATCATCTTCGATATCACCGAAGATTCACACGGAAACCTGGTAAGCGCCAGTGGTTTCGGACATCCAACTTGCGGCGCCGGCGCACCTTCCACGGCGATCGCTGTCGGACTGCCGACAAACTTCCCCGTCGGCCCGAACCCATAGTTAAGGACGATCGGTACCTGTCCGCCCCTGGCAGCGGTATGATGCATCTCTATCTATGCCGTGGGACCAGGAACTGCAACCCGTATTGCGGGTGTTGGTGGCCACCATCCTGGGCGCGCTCGTGGGGTGGCAGCGCGAGCGCATGCACCGGGAGGCGGGCATCCGCACGTTCGCGGCGGTAGCCCTGGGAGCGTGCGTTTTCGCGCTGATCGCACCGGGTGACACGCGCATCGCGGCACAGATCGTCACGGGCATCGGATTTATCGGAGCGGGCGTGATCATGCGCGGGCGTGAACACGTGCACGGCCTCACCACCGCCGCGGCTCTATGGGCTACCGCATCGGTTGGAACGGCAGTTGCATATGGACGCCTGATTCTGGGCGCGGTAGTCGCGATTCTGCTCTTGATCCTGCTGGCGGTTCCAACCAAGAAGTGGGAAAACGAAACTCAACGTCGGCACTGACTGCGCTTCCGAATTAGGATTCCTGTGTCATAATTACCGCAGTCCCATGCCTCAGTATCAGCTCCCTCGCGCCCGTTCACGCCGGCCGGCGCTGCGCATCACCATCATTGTCGCCGTCGTGCTGCTGCTCATCGGCGCGCGCACCATCGCATCGGTCCTCATCGATTACCAGTGGTGGAAGGAACTCGGTCAGGTTGAAACCTGGCTGGCCATGTATCTCTACAGCGTGGGGCCGATCGCGGCTGCAACCCTGGTCGCGTTCGTAGCGCTGTGGTGGACGCATGCGCGCGCGCTCAAGTTCGCCGGAACCAAGCTGGGCGAGCACGCGATTTACGCGCGGTTATCCACCATTGCGCTGCTTCTGGTGGGCTTTCTCGTCGCTTCCGGCGCGCTCGATTCCTGGACGGTGGTTCGCTTCGCCGGCAGCAGAAGTCTTCCGCTGGATGCGCGCGCGTGGCACGATCCCGTATTCGGGCTGCCGCTGGGTTTCTATCTTTTCGATCTGCCGTTCTACTCCGATCTGCGGCAGTTTCTGCTGGTGCTGACCATCATCTGCATCCTGGTCTACTGGATTGCAGCGCGCATCTGGCAGTTGCGCCACAGCCTGGCGGAATTGCGCAATATGCGTGAGCTCGATCCGAGCATCTTCCGGCTGGAGGGCGGCCTGGAATCGCGGTTTCTGCGCGGCGCACTGGTCGTAGCACTCGTGGCCTTAGCGTTTCGATTCTTTCTCGGCCGCTATGAGATGGTACTGAATCAGCACAATTTTCTAGTAGGCGCGGATTACGTGGACAATTTCATCGTCCTTCCGCTGCAGTGGCTGCTGATTGCGGCCTGCGTGGCCGCGGCAGCGTTTGTGTGGATGGGCCGATGGTGGCTCGCCTCTTCCATGGCTTTGGCGCTGGTTGTCCGGTTCATCGTGCCCGGAGCGGTTTCCGCGTTGTACGTGCGGCCCAATGAGATTTCACTCGAGCGGCCGTACATTGAGGCCCACATTCACGCCACGCGTAGCGCATTCGGCATCGAGAATCAGGCCAAGGAAATCGAGTTCCAGGCGCAGCCGAACGCGTCTATCGACCCGGCGAAGCATCGGAACCTGCTCGACAACGTGCGGCTCTGGGACTGGCATCCCTTCCACGACACGGTCTCGCAGATCCAGGCTCTGCGGCCCTACTACGTCTTCCACGATACGGACGTGGACCGCTACACCATTGGCGGAAACTACCGGCAGGTTTTGCTGGCGTCGCGCGAGCTGGACATCCGGCAGGTGTCGGAAGCGCAGACGAGCTGGATCAACTCGCATTTCATTTACACCCATGGTTACGGCGTGGTGCTGGCCGAGGTGAGTAAGATTCGGCCGGATGGATTGCCGGTTTTCCTGATTCAGAATATGCCGCCGGAAGTAACGGCGCCCGGGCTGAAGCTGGCTCGTCCGCAGATCTATTACGGCGAGGTGGTGCACAACCCCGTATTCGTGGACACGCAGCAGCCGGAGTTCGACTACCCTTTCGGCGCCGACAATAAGCATTCCACATACGAGGGTAAGGGTGGATTTCCCATCGCGTCGTTCCCCATGCGCATCGCGGCGGCGGTGCAGCAGGGCGATTTCAATATTCTGCTGAACACCTACTTCACCGATCAAAGCCGCATGATGATCCGGCGGAATGTGCTGGAGCGGCTGCAAAACCTGGCTGGCTTCCTCGAGTGGGACCACGATCCCTACATGGTGATTAACGACGACGGGCGGCTCATGTGGATGGTGGACGGCTACACGGTTTCCAACTCTCACCCCTACTCACGGTCCATCGACTTTCCGGATGTCGGGCCGGTGAACTACATGCGAAACGCTGTCAAAGCCACCATCGACGCATATGACGGCACCACGAATCTGTACATCTTCGCGCCGGCCGATCCCATTATTCAGGCATACCGGAATCTGTTCCCTGCCCTGTTTCATCCGGCATCGGAAATGCCCGCCACCCTCCGCGCTCACGCCCGGTATCCCGAAACGCTTTTCAGCGCGCAATCGCAGATCTACCGCACGTACCACATGCTCGATCCCCAGGCTTTCTATAACAAGGAGGATGTGTGGGACATCGCCGGAACCGTTCGCGGCCAGAACGGCGAGCGGGAGCCGATGAGTCCAACCTATGTGGTAGCGTCGTTACCGGATTCAGACCGGCCGGAATTCATGCTGCTGCTGCCGTTCACGCCGCGAACAAAAGACAACATGATCGGCCTGATGGTGGGGCGTTGCGATGGCGACCACTTAGGTGAGCTGGTCGTTCTGCAACTTTCCAAGCAGGAGCTGATCTTCGGCCCGATGCAGATCGATGCGCGAATCAACCAGGACCAGAACATATCCAAGGACCTTACGTTGTGGAACCAGCAGGGCTCGCAGGTGTTGCGCGGACAGACGCTGGTGCTGCCGGTGGACAACACCTTTCTTTATGTGGAGCCGGTCTACATTCAGGCGACGCAGGCGCGCATGCCACAGTTGAAAAAGGTTGTGCTGGTGGTGGGGAACCGGCTGATCTACACCGACACGTACGAAGAGGCGCTCGCGCAACTGGGTAGTGGCGCGACGCAGCCGGCCCAAGTTGCGTCAACGAATGGCGGCACCGCGCCTTCAGCTGCGCCATCTCCTCCGGCCGGGTCCGATCGCCGCCTGGAGAGTATTCGCCATCATTTGCAGCGCTACAAAGAACTGGCGGGACAAGGCCGCTGGGCCGAGGCCGGCAAGGAACTGGACGCGATCGAATCCGAGCTCAAGTAGCCTTACTGCAAGTGCAGTTGGCGGAGTACCGCCGAGATCGCGAGAATGATCACGCCGGAAATCATGATGCCGGTCAACTGCCGCGTGCGCTTGGGATTTTTGGGTTTGACGATCAGGAACCCCACCGCGACAACGTGCAGTGCGAGCAGCAGCTTGATTCCCAATAGCGACTGGTAGAGCGGGCCGCGGCCGAGGTTCAGGAACAGGTTGTAGACTCCCGAGGCCAGCAGAAACAGAACTGCCAGGTAGAGCAGTGAACGAAAGCGCGCGGCCATGGCATCGCCTAGCGCCTCCTGCTGCGCCGCCGCCACCGACTCGATCGCAGGCGCCACGACTAACCGCGCATAGAGCACACCGCCTATCAGCACGACTACCGATGTGATATGCAGCCACCGCATCATCACGTTGAGCGCTTCCGTCATATGGTTGAGTATACAATCGGGTCATGATCCACGAGATGCTGCCTGTGGGCGTGCTGCAATGTAACTGCTCGATTTTTGGCGATGAGCAGACGCGCGAGGCCATCGTCATCGACCCGGGCGACAACATTCCGGAGATCCAGGCCATCCTGAAGCGCCACGGCCTCGCCGTGAAAGCCATCGTGATCACCCATGCGCACATCGACCACATCGGCGGAGCACACAAGCTGCGTGCGGCCACCGGAGCACCGGTCTACATGAATCAGAACGACACGTTGCTGCGCGACATGCTCGACGAGCAGGCGCAATGGCTGGGTATGGAGACGCCGGAGAAAACGCCGATCGATACGCCTGTGCGCGAAGGTGACAAGCTGATATTGGGCACCACCGAGTTTGCAGTGCTTGATACGCCGGGCCACACGCGGGGCAGCATCTGCCTGTGGATTCCGTCCGAGAACAAGCTCATAGCAGGCGATACGCTGTTTCGCGACAGCATCGGCCGAACCGATCTGCCGGGTGGCGATGGGCGGCAGATCTTGCGCTCCATCCACGACAAACTGATGCCGCTGCCGGACGATGCCATCGTCATTCCGGGCCACGGCGAAACAACGACCATAGGCCGCGAGAAGCGGTTCAACTATTTTCTGCAGGGATTGTAGTGGCCACGCATCCGTGGCCTCATTTTTTCAATTCGCCCATTACACCCGAGATCAGCTCCTTGGCGTCCGTAATCGCCTTGCTGATCAACTGCACATCCATCGCCGGCTTACCGGGCTGCCGCGCGCTCTGACAGTAGACGCCGTGCTGGCCGACGAGCACGAGTGCGTCCGTCAGAACGTCGAGCGTGACCGCAAGCTGCCCGCGCGGCTTACCCATCATGAATTCGTGCTTCTCCAGTTCCTCGCGGCGGTCTTCGTAGACGCTCACTCGATCACCCCGTGCTTTTTCAGAAACGGCCGGATGTCGTGCTCGAGCGCCAACAGCGCGACCACATGAAGCTGTGCCATGTTGGACAGTATATTAGAAGGACAACATGCTCAAGCAAATCTGCCTCGCACTCGCGGGCTGCGCGTCCGCGATTCTTGCCGACGGCCCCGGAGTCATCGTCAGCCATCGCGCCCCCGCGGATTTCCCACTCACCGCCGATCCCGAAGCCGCTTCGTGGAAGGGCATCACCGGAATCTTCATGGAGAACGGCCCAAAAGGCGAGCCTGCGCCCGGCCACCGCACCGAAGTGCGTTCGCGCTGGACAAACGATAACATCTACTTCCTCTACATCTGCCCGTATCAGGAGTTGCATCTGCATCCGAATCCAACTCAGACAGCCGAGACCAACAAGCTCTGGGATTGGGATGTGGCCGAGGTTTTCATCGGCACGAATTTCAAAAATATCCGCCTCTACAAAGAGTTCGAAATGTCGCCGCAAGGTGAGTGGGTCGATCTGGATATCGATAGCGGCAACATGGGCAATGCGAATGCCTGGCTGTGGAACTCGGGTTTCGAAGTGAAAGCTCGCATCGATGAAGCCAAGAAAATCTGGTACGGCGAAATGCGGATTCCCACCAAGAGCGTTGACGATCGCCCCCCGGCCGCCGGGCTCGAAATGCGCATCAACCTCTATCGTTGCCAGGGCACGGATCCCCATCGCAAATACATCGCCTGGCAGCCGACGCACACCGCGACGTTTCACACGCCGGAGGCTTTCGGGCGCATGAGACTGGCGGACTAATGCTCGCGGGAGCGGCTAGGTCGCTGCGCATTTCGCAGGTGGGATTGCGCGGCGTGGTGGGCGCCGGAGGCCTGACCGCCGCACACGTGATGGATTTCGCTTCCGCATTCGGTACCTTTCTCGAGCCCGGCAGATGCGTCATAGTGGGCCGCGATCCGCGCGCCAGCGGCGTGATGCTCCGCGAAGGCGTTGTCGCCTCGCTGCTCGCTTGCGGAAAAGATGTTGTCGATCTCGGCATCACTCCATCCCCCGTGATCCAGCACACAATCCGCCGCCTGGATGCGGCCGGAGGCATCTCCATCGGCGCCAGCCACAACGCCGCCGAGTGGAACGCGCTGAAGTTTTTCGGCCGCAACGCGATTTATCTTTCCACCGCCGAGGCCAACGAGCTGCTCGATATCTACCACCTGAAAAAGTTCAGCTTCGTCGAGTGGAACCGGCTAGGGACCTTACTAGCCGACGACCATTCTCTGGATCCGTATCTCGACGAACTGGCCGCCGTCTTCGATTTCGAGGCTCTACGCAAATTTCGCGTCGTGGTGGATTGTTGCAGCGGAACCTCATCCTTGATTCTGCGTCGCATCAATGAGCGCTTCGGATTCCAGTTCATTCTGATTAACGAAAAAATGCGCGGCGTGGCGTTCGCGCATGAGCCCGCCACCAATAAAGACATGGTCGCGCTCCAGCTCGCGCCGCTCATGCAGCCGCTCGGCGCCGATGCCGGCTTTCTGTTCGACGCCGATTCCGATCGGGTAGCCTTCGCCACTGAAGACGGCGCGGCAGTTTCTGAGGAAATGGTGCTGCCGCTCCTAGCCGACTACCTTCTGCCCCGCGCTGCCGGCAAACTCGTCATCACCAACGTCTCGACGACTGCTTTGGTAGATGAGGTCGCCGCGCGTCACGGTGGTGAAGTGGTGCGAGCGGCCGTGGGAAGGCAGGCCGCCATCGACGCGCTTTCTACCTACAGGCCAGAGCAGATCGCTCTCGCCGGAGAAGGTACTGGCGCCATCATGATGCCGCAGTTCCGCTTCGTTTACGATGGCATCGCATCCATGCTCGCCCTGCTCTCGATGATGCGCGAACGAGGCCGTAAGCTTTCCGAGATCGTCGCCTCCTATCCGAAGTACTCCATCCTCAAGGGCCAGGTGCCGCTCGTGACGCACCGCATCCCGGCGCTGCTCGCGTCTCTCCGCGAGCACTATTCCGATGGCCGCCCGAGCGTGGTGGACGGCCTGCGGGTCGATTGGCCCGGCCGCTGGTTTCACGTCCGCGTGAGCCAGACCGAGCCCGTCGTGCGCATCATCTGCGAGCAGCGCGGCGAAGCTCCCCGCGAGCTTTACCAAACACTCATCGAGATGGTCCGGAGCTTCGCCTGATGCCACGCCGCGAACATCTGCTCAAGATCGGCGTCTCCGGAATCCGCGGCGTGGTGGGCGAGTTCCTCACGCCCGCGCTGGCTGCGTCGTTCGCGCAGGCTTTCGGCACCTATGTCGGCGGCGGGCGCGTGGTCTTGGGCCGCGATACCCGGTCTTCGGGTGAGATGCTCACGCACGCGGTCGCCTGCGGATTGCTGGCCGCGGGCTGCGAGGTGGTCGAAACCGGCATCCTGCCCACACCGACCATTCAAATGTATGTCGCCGCCACACATGCGCAAGGCGGCATCGCCGTCACCGCATCCCACAATCCGCCGGAATACAACGCGCTGAAGCTTTTCAATGCGCAGGGCCTGTTTTTCAATAATTACGAACGCGCGGAGTTGCTCGATCTCTACCATCAAAGCAATTTCCGCCAGGCGACTAACGAAGAAATCAGCCGCGTGATCATCGATCGCGGCTCGGCGCCCAAACTGCATTTCGACAAAGTGCTGGCGCACGTCGATGCCGAGCGCATTCGCAACCGGAAGTTTCGCGTGGCGCTCGACGCAGTAAACGGCGCGGGCGCTGTGACCACTCCCGGATTTCTGCGCGACGTGCTCGGCTGCGACCTGGTAGCCATTTCCGTTGACCCCACGAAGGTGTTCCCGCGCGAGGCCGAGCCCAAAGCGGAGACTCTCGGCGAGATCGCCGCCCTGGTGCGCGAGTGTCATCGCGAAATCGGTTTCGCGCAGGATCCCGACGGCGACCGTCTCGCCGTGATCGATGAGAACGGCGTAGTCCTGGATAATGACGACGTTCTCGCGCTCGCCGTGGATGCCGCGCTGCGCCGCTTGCCGGGTGACGTCGTCGTGAATCTGACTACGTCCTCCGTCATCGACGATGTCGCCGCGGCGCACGGCCGCCGCGTCTACCGTACTCCCGTCGGCGAAGCCAACGTCGTCGAGACCATGCAGGCCGTCAACGCCGTGATCGGCGGCGAGGGGTCCAACGGCGGCATCATTTTTCCGGCCGTGCACCTCTGCCGCGATAGCTATACCGGCATGGCGTTCCTGCTCGATCGCATGGCGGAGACTGGCGAAACAATCTCGGCGCTGGCCGCGCGGCTGCCGAAATACTATCGCCACTACGGCAAAGTAGCATTCGAGCACGGCCGGCTCGGTCCGCTGATGCAGAGCCTGGAAACGCGCTTCCCGTCGGCTCGGAAAGACCGCGCCGATGGCCTCAAGCTCTTGCTGCCCGAAGGCTGGATCCACGTGCGGTCGTCTAACACCGAGCCCCTGCTGCGCGTCGCGGCCGAGGCCAAGAGCCGTGCCACCGTCGACGCTCTGTATGCGGAGGTACTGCGCCTGTTTAACGGATAGACGCGCCGCGCTTTACACGGCGACAACGTCCCGTAAAATCGATCGACCGGATTCCTGTAGCGCGGGGGTACCGCGCCGTTTGCGGGACACCCGCGGCTTTTAGAAACGCGCCGAACCCAAACTGCCGCAGGTCCCCGCCAAAAACGCGTGGCCCTTCGCTACACCGGTCGTTCGACACTCACCGGGACGGAGGGTGAGTGGTTGCGGCCCGGCTGACCGCGTCCTGCGTAGAGGCCGGACACGTGTCCGGCCTCGCTACTCTCTACGGTTCCCGGACCCAGATCTGTGAGCGCCCAAGCAAAGGCGCAAATAGGTATCCGCGGACCAGCAGCCTCTTGCCCTCATCCAGCAGCCGGAGCTTGCAGCGGTAAACCATGCCCGTGTCCGGGTCCAGAATATCCCCGCCGCCGTATTCGTCCCCCTGCTTCCGGAGCCCACGCAAAACCACCATCCCGATGATCGGCTTTCCCTTCCGATCATCCGTGCATAGGTCGCAACGCTCCTCCGCTTCATTGGGTTTGAGCGCAGCCTCTACCTTCCCAAACAGAGCCCCGTGCTCTTCGTAGATGCGCACAATTCCGCGCGCCACGCCCGTCTTATCGTCGACCGTCCTCCAGCGCCCAGCCGGCGACAGATTCGCGGCAAATTGCGCGCCAACAGCCGTCAAAAAGATGGGCGCCAGCCAAACGGCCCGGCAGAGGTTGGTTTGCATTCGCAAACGATTCAAACTTTCAGTTTAACGAATGTGTAATATGATACATGCACCTGCCGAACCCAGGGTTGTATTGAATGATCGATAAACGCAATTTTCTGAACCTCAGCCGCGTCTTTTCGTCGGCGTCGGGAGATCTGTTCAACGGTTTTTTCACGTCCGGCAAGAAGTGGAAGTTCGACAAAGCCAGCCTCGTAGATAACCGCGCGCGCCGCATCTTCGATCTTGCCAAACGCGCTTGCGAGCACAATGTATATCCGTACCAGTTGCCTCTGGAAGGCAGGTCCGGCCCCTGGATTGAAGCGGAAGGAAGCCGGATGCTCATGCTTTCTTCCTACGACTACCTCGGCCTGATCGGCGACGAGCGCATCAACAACGCGGCCATCGCCGCCATCCACAAATATGGCACCGGCACCGGCGGTGTACGCCTGCTCACCGGAACTATCGACCTCCATCACAAGGTGGAAAGAGAGTTGGCGGCCTTCAAAGGCACGGCGGCGGCCATCACCTTCAGTTCCGGCTATCTCGCCAATCTCGCGGTGCTCTCGGCGCTGCTTTCACCGCAGGACCGCGTTCTGCTCGACTCCCTATCGCATCGCAGCCTGGTCGACGCCTGCCGGCTCTCCGGCGTGACCATCCGGCGCTTCCAGCACAACGATCCGGTTTCACTCCGCCAGGAACTGGAGTCCGACCCGCACACCGGCCGCACCCTCATCATCGCCGACGGCGTCTTTTCCATGGACGGCGACATCTGCCACCTGCCCGATCTGATCGCCCTGAAAAAGGAATTCAACTGCTACCTCATGATCGATGAGGCGCACGCAACCGGCGTCCTCGGCGCACATGGCCGCGGGACCGACGAGCATTTTGGCGTCGCCACCGCAGACGTGGACATCTGGACCGGTTCTCTTGCCAAAGCCATCCCCTCCAACGGCGGCTTCGTCGCCACCACCGAGGAAATCTCCGTTTACCTCCAGCACGCCGCGGCGCCGTTCATTTTCTCAGCCGCACTCTCCCCTTCTGCCATCGCGGCGGCTTCCGAGACTGTCTCTATTTTGAAAGCCGAACCGGAGCGCGTCGCGCGCTTGAAACAAAACGCCGACTTCCTGCGCGAAGGATTGCGCGACCTCGGCTACGACGTCGGCATGTCCGAGACTCCCATCATCCCGGTGATCTTCGGCGACGAAGCCCCTGCGGCTCTCTGTGCCGGACACCTGCGAGAGCACGATATCGTAGTCACCCCGGTCCTCTTCCCCGCTGTGTCCCAAGGCGCCGCCCGCCTGCGCATCTGCGTGACCGCCGCCCACACCACCGAGGATTTGCAGTTCGCGCTCGACGCGTTCAGACGAGTGCGCAAGTAGCGTTTTTGCGTTCGCGTCGATTCGCCTTCATTCGCGGCCTATCGCTCTTTGTCTGTGTCGGCGCTTTCCCTACTTCACGCCCACCGCGCAGACCACGCTCACCGGCTTCAGCTTCTTCGATTCCAGGCGTACCTGCGAGAAACCCGCCGACTTTAGATTCTCCGTTAGCATTTTGCCCGTCTCCCGCGCCGTCCGCTCATTGGCGCCCTTCGATCGGGGCTGCACCGCTACGGCGATTCGGCCGCCCTCGCGCAGCACGCGGAGCATCTCCTGAATGGGGGCGAGCGGATCTTGCCAAAACTGCGCCACGTTGATGGAGAAAACCTTGTCGAAACTGCCGTCAGGATACGGCAAGCGCGATGCAGAGCCGAGTTGCAATTCCACCCTCCCTGCCTGGATGCCCGCCGCATTGCGCCGCTGCGCCTGCTGCAGCATCACCTCGGAGTGATCGATGCCCGCGATGAATCCATGCACCGCAATTTCGCTCACTCGCCGGATGTCGACGCCCGATCCGAATCCGATCTCCAGCACGCGATCCTTGTCGTGAATCTCGAGCAAGGGCAACACCCACCAACTGCGCTCTTTATTTCGAAACGCCATGAGGTGCCCGGCCAGTTGGCCGAGTGCGCCCGTGGGCCGCGCGAACTGCTGGCGCCATCCGCCCCGGCCGGGAACGTCGATTGCTCTGGATGTTGCGGGTAAGGTCATCATGCGTCGGCTCCCTCATACATTACGAAGGTCTTGCGCGCCGCGTTCCCGCTTTTACCTGTGCGGGCGCCGCCCACTGAGGTGTGCAGGGCTCAGAGACTCCCTGTCGTTGTCCCTGGAGAGACCTTTCGCTACAATAGTCCCTTATCACATCGTTGCGGTGCTGAAACGGGCTTGGGGGAGATTTGCGTCCCTTCGTAGTTGCCGACTGGAAAGGAATCCATATTTTTCATGAGTGTTAACAGGCGCGTTCGCCTGGCCACCGTCTTGGTTTGCCTTCTTGCTTCGCTCATCCCTGCTTGGTCGCAGAACCAATCTCCGCCTCCGCAGCAGCAGGCTGGGGGCCAGGCAAAGCCGGCCGAACAGGCCAAACCGGCCCAACAGCCTGCCCCGGCGAATCCGTTTGAGAACGTGCAGCCGGCCGCACCGCAGCAGCAAAAGCCCGCCCAGCCGGGCCAGCCGCAGCTCGAAGCTCCCAAGCCCGCGCCCGAAGCGCCCGCTCCAACCGCCGCGAACGTGATTGAGGACATCCAGTTCCGTGGCGCCCGCCGCGTTCCGCTGGACAGCTTGCGAGCCCAAACCGCCAACACCAAAAAAGGCGACATCTATAACGAGGACGCCCTGCACCGCGACTTCATGGCGCTGTGGAACAGCGGCCGATTCGATGACATCCGCCTGGAAACCGAGCCGGGAAAAACCGGCATCATCCTGCGCTGGGTGCTGACCGAGCGCCGGGTTATCCGCTCCATCAATTACAGCAAGGGCATGAAGTCCGTTAGTGTGTCGGAAGTGCTCGACCGGTTCAAGGAGCGGAAGGTCGGCCTGGTCACCGAGTCACAGTATGATCCCAATAAGGTGCAGCGCGCCGCTGTCGTTCTCAAGGAATATCTGGCCGAGCGAGGACGCCAGTACGCCACCGTGGAGCCGGAGATCCGCCAGGTTCCCCCGTCGTCGCTCGAAATCACCTTCAACGTGAATGAAGGGCCCAAGGTGAAGGTCGGCAAGATCGATATCGAGGGTAATCAAGCCATCGGCGACCGCGAGGTCATCGCCGCCATGAAGAACCTGCATCCCCTCGGCGTTCCCCATTCCATCTATCTCGAAGGCCTGTTCCCCAAAACCTACGACTCCTCCAAGCTCGACGAAGACAAAGAGCGCGTCCGCCAGTTTTATCAGGACAAGGGCTACTTCACCGTGCGCGTCCTCGATCAAACCGTGAGCATTCACGACGTCGGCGGCTCGGGCTTCCGCCTCCCTCTGATCAAAATGAACAAGCCCGGCAAGAACGCCGACATCACCCTGCCCATCGAAGAGGGCAAGCTAATGCATCTGAGCAAGATGAATTTCGTCGGCGTGAAGCTGTTCCGCACCACCGACTTCCTGCAACAGAGAATCTTCCAGATGCAGGATGGCGATGTCTTCTCCACTGCCAAGCTGCGCAAAGGCATCGAGAATATGAAGAAGCTGTACGGCGAATTCGGCTATATCGACTTCGTTCCCGAGCCTTCCTTCGATGTTAACGGGGACAAGGTGGATCTCACCCTGACTGCCGACGAAGGCAAGCAATTCTTCGTGCGCCGCATCGACTTCACCGGCAACACCACTACACGTGACAAAGTGATACGCCGCGAGATCCTCCTCGATGAAGGTGATATCTACAATTCGCGCTTGTGGGACGTCAGCATCTTGCGTTTAAACCAGCTCGGGTATTTCGAGGTATTGAAAGCGGAAGATGCCGCCACACTCACGCGCAACACGCAAAGCAACACCGTCGATATCACGCTGAAGGTGAGGGAGCGCGGCAAGAACTCCGTCAGCCTGAATGGGGGCGTGTCCGGGATTGCCGGCACCTTCATCGGCTTGGGTTATGCCACCAATAACTTCCTTGGTCTGGGAGAGACTCTTTCCCTCAATTCCCAGCTAGGCACTCTGGTGCGTTCCGTGAACCTGGGGTTTACCGAACCCTACTTCCTCGACCGTCCGATCCAGGTGGGTTTTAATGTCTTTCTGTCTCGCTTCGACTATAACCAGGCGCGTGAAGAATCGATTCTGACCGGACAGAACCTGCTTCCGTTTTACAACGCGCTGGGCTCAAACAACCTGCTCAATTACCTCAACAATACTTATGGGTTCACGGCGTCCGCCAGCAAAATGCTGCGACGCAGCTTCGCCCGCGTTGGGCTAACGTATGGCTACACGGTGAATCACATCAAGACTCTCAGCACTGCCGCGACCGACTATTTCACCTACATCAATTTCGAAGGCGTGAATGGGCCGAACTCGCTGACCGGAATCCACACCAGTTCCATTACACCGTCTTACAGCTATAACACCGTTAGCAATCCCATCAATCCCACGAGCGGCAAGAGCATCTTCATCGGCACGCAGTTTTCCGGTAGTTTCCTGGGTGGCAACGTGAACACTGTCCGGCCTTCGGTTGATTTCAAATATTTCCACCCCAACCCCTTGCACCGTACTCACATCCTGGCGGCTCATTTCATGACTTCCGTGCTGACCGGGTACGGCGGTAAGAGTGCACCTCCGTTCTCCCGTACTTATATGGGCGGTGAGCAGGATATCCGCGGATTTGACATCTGGGGCGTCAGCCCGATCGGATTTATCCCCAGCCAAAGCACGGTGACCGTTTACAACAACGACGGCACGATACGGCAGCAGAAGGCTCTGGTCAATGGTGTGCCAACTCTTCAGAATGTGCAGCAAACCGTGCCCTCCTACCAGATCATCTTTCCGGGCGGAGATACGCAGATCCTCACGAATCTTGAATATCGCATTCCCATTTTTGGACCGGTCACCTTGGCGCTCTTTCTGGATGCCGGCGATAACCGCATCCTCCTTCCGGGGCAGTTGTCTATTAATCCCAGCCAGGTGTCGCTGTTGAACGCCCAATTCCCTCAGGCCGCCTTCAATGGCAAAGTCCTCCTGGCCCCAGGTACGCAGAATGTCCGTATGTCGACGGGTATTGAAATCCAGGTAGTGTTGCCAGTGGTGCAGGCGCCGTTCCGCGTCTATTGGGCTTACAATCCTCTTCGCGTGGACCAGAACCTGCAGCCGCCCGTGGTGGCCGACCGCTCGTTCTTCCCGAACAATCAGACTTTCTTGCAATCCCTGGCCGTATTCGGTCAGGCTTACCCGTTCTTCGAACGGGCCAGCACGTTCCGGTTTACCATCGGTCGTACATTTTAAATCCGGTGCGGCAGTCACTTAGAATAGTTTCTACGGGATGGGCGGATCGCTCCCCGGCTTTTGGTGAAGGAGTTTAGTTGTGAAAAGTATACGTTTCGTTTTACCGTTGCTCGCGCTCTCGGCGGCGTTGCCATCGCCGGCGCAAACCAACGGCAAGGTGGCGGTCATCAACATCCAGAGCGCCCTCGTCAGCACAAAGGACGGCCAGAAGGCCGCTAACGAGATCACGACCCGGTTCGCGCCCAAAAAGGCCGATTTCGAGAAAAGGCAAAACGAGCTCAATCAGTTGCAGGATCAGCTCAATCGCGGGCGCAACACGCTGAGCGACGAAGCGCGGCAGAATCTCGTGCGCGAGATCGATCAGAAGACCAAGTCGCTCAAGTACGACACCGAAGACGCTCAGGCCGAGCTGAACCAGGAAGAGCAAAAGATTATGGGCGAACTGTTCGGGCGTGTCCGAGCGGTAGTCGATAAATACGCTAAAGACAATGGCTACGTCCTGGTGCTGGATGACAGCTCACAGCAGGTCATGGTTTACGCGTCTAGCTCCATCGATATCACTCGGGACATTATCGAGCTGTACGACAAGAACTCGCCCGGGTCCTCCGCTCCAGTGAGTTCCAGTGCCGCCCCGCCCGCCAGACCGCCTGCGGCCGCCAAGCCGGCTACGCCGTCCAAATGAGGAATAAGTCTTGAGAAATCTAAGGTTTGCACCCATTCTCGGATTGGTTCTGTCGGTAACCGCCTCAGCTCAAAGTAACGGAAAGGTCGGCGTTATCAATCTGCAAGCCGCCATCGCTGGCTGTAAAGACGGCCAGAAGGCCGCGAACGATCTGCAGCAGCAGTTTGCACCCAAGAAAGCCGATCTGGAAAAGCGCCAGGCCGATCTCCAGCAGCTCCAGGAAAAGCTCGGCAAAGCCACTGCCGACGATGCGCGTGCCCGCCTGTCCCGTGAGATCGACCAGAAAACCAAGTCGGTCAATCGTGACACGGAGGACGCCCGGGCCGAGCTCGACCAGGAAGAACAGAAGATTGTGAACGAGTTGGGCGGCAAGATCATGGCCCTGAGCGAAAAGTACGCTAAGGAGCACGGCTACACCTGGGTCGTGGACGTCAGCGGCCAGCAGACTCCTGTAGTTTACTTTTCTGAATCGATCGATATCACCAAAGATGTCATCGACTTATACGACAAGGGTGCGCCTGCTGCGAGTAAACCTGTAGTACCAGCGCCTAAACCGGCGGTACCGCCGAAGTAACCGAACCGTCACGCCGTCCGTCGGGTAGGGTGTAAGCTAGAGCTTTCGGAGGTGCGCCGTGAAGTCGATTCAAGCACTTGCAGCCGTACTCGCTCTTGCTGCATGTAGTTTTGCGCAGCACTCAAACTCTGGATCCGGCCATGCGGCTGTTTCCAGGCCAGCGCCGGCCCCCAGGGTCCAGTCGGCGGCGCCCGCCACTTCTGGCACACACATGGTCTATCCATCCGCGGGCGTGACGTATCCCGCCACCGGGGTTAATCCGAATCCGTTTTCTATCACGAATCCCGGTTTTGCAAATAGCTTAGGCGCGACGGTCAGCGGAAACTACGGTGGGCACAATGGCTATCGGCGGTTTCGGCCCGCAACCGCATACCCCTACGCCTATCCGTTGTTGATCGGCGGTTACGGCGACTACGGGTATGGCGGCTATCCCGATTCCGGTTACGCAGACAACGGGTATCAAGGCGGTTATGCGACGGACCCACCAGCAGGGCCCCAGGTCATCATCAATCAGAACTTCGTTCCCGAGCACGCCAATCCTGTAATGCGCGATTATTCCGGAGATTCTTCGGGAGTCCAGGTTTACGATGCGCCAGGGCGCGCGCCGATGGATAACTCGACTGACGATGGGACCAACTATTATCTCATTGCCTTCAAGGATCACTCGATTTACTCAGCCTTTGCGTACTGGGTGGACGGCGATACTCTGCACTACGTGACGCCGCAGCGCGTGCACAACCAGGTCTCGATGGCGCTGGTGGATCGCGGGCTTACCGAAAAGTTGAACCGCGGCCGCAACATGCCGGTTAAGTTGCCGAATTAGACCCGGCTAGAGCGCGCACGAAATCCACATCCCCCTCCAGGAAATCGTACTCCGGGAGCCGGTCGCGCTTTTCCCAGTGCAGGTCGTGATACTCGCGATTTTGGATCTCTCCACTGAAACGCGTGACGCCAAAAAAAATCAGGCGAATGGGTGAACGGCCGGGATACTGGAATTCATAATCGGCGATGCACCCACCGATTTCGGCATTAAGCCCCAATTCTTCTTCGAGTTCCCGCGCGAGCGCAGCGGCGGGCGCCTCGCCGGGCTCGACCTTACCGCCAGGGAACTCCCATTTGAGGGCATGCCATTTGCCGGGCTTGCGCTGACCGACCAGCACCCGCCCGCCGCGCTCGATGACGGCCGCAACCACAATCTGCATAAAATATTGGAGCATACTCCCGCTATGTACAGCCAGCGCCTGTTGGAGCATTTTCAGAATCCGCGCAACGTAGGAGAACTGGCGCCACCGGCCGTAACGGTTGAGGTGAGCAATCCGGCGTGCGGCGACATTCTGCGGCTATCGGTGCGGTTCGAGGGCGACGTGGTGGCGGAAGTCCGCTACAAGACGCGCGGGTGCACGGCATCGATTGCGGCAGGCTCAGCGCTGACCGAATGGATGGTAGGCAAGACGCGCGCGGAGCTGGCGCGGATCACGGCGGCCATGGTCGAGGAAGCGGTCGGCGGACTTGAGCCTGAGTCAAAACACGCGGCGGTGCTCTCCGTGGATGGGGTACGCGCGCTACTAAAACGATAATTAGAATGAACTTCCGGTTTTTGTCTGCGTCTTAGATCCAGGAGGACCGGGATGTTTGACAACCTAACGCAAGACGTTTCGTACGCGTGGCGTACGTTGCGCAAGAGCCCGGGTTTTACGGGGGCGGTGATCTTCTCGGTCGCCCTAGGGATTGCTGCCAATACCACGGTTTTCAGCATCGTGAATGCGGTCTTGCTGGGATCGCTTCCGGTGCGGCAACCCGCCAGGCTGGTCAATTTCTCCGAGGGCAATTCGTTTTCGTACCCCGATTACCTCGACTACCGCAACCAGACCAAGGACGTGTTTGAAGGGGTGTGTGCGAATTTAGTGCTGGTGCCGGCGAGCTTGGGCGGGGTGGCCGAACCGGAGCGGATTTGGGGACAGTTGACCTCGGGTAATTACTTCGCTGTGGTAGGCGTGAAACCAGCGTTAGGCCGGGGCTTCGTGCCGGAAGAGGATCAGGTTCCCGATAGAGACCCAGTAGTTGTATTGAGCTACGGTTTATGGAGGCGCCGTTTTGGCGCCGATCCCGCGATTGTCGGCAGGGCCGTTATCCTCAACAATCTGCGCTACACGGTGGTGGGCGTGGCGCCGGCCGGATTTCACGGCGCGGCGCGGGCGATTGTGCCTGAATTCTGGGTGCCGCTCGCTATGGCGAGCGAGATGATGCCGGACCTAGCGAAAGAACAGAATCAGCGCGACTCGTCATGGCTGATGCTGGACGCACGTCTGAAGGCGGGTGTGAGCCGGGAACGCGCGCTGGCGGCAGTCAACGTGGTGAAGAAGCGTCTGGATGCGGCTTATCGCAAGACCGAAAAGAATCCCACTCCGATTACCCTGAGCGTTGCCGGCGGTTTCCCTGGAGGCGCCAGCGGCTTCGTGTTTGGCTTGATGGCTACCCTCATGATTGTGGTCGGGCTGGTGTTGCTGATCGCTTGCGCCAACGTGGCGAATCTGCTGCTGGCGCGGGCTTCGGCGCGCCAGAAAGAAATCGGGATTCGCCTGGCAATCGGCGCGAGCCGTGCCAGATTGATCAGGCAATTGCTGACCGAGAGCATCCTGTTGTCGTCTTTGGGCGCGGCGGCGGGCTTTCTGCTGGCAGTGGCGGCCATCCGGCCCATAGCGCGCTTCGAACTGCCGCTGCCCTTACCGATCGGGTTCGACTTCACGCCCGATCTGCGGGTATTTGCGTTTACGGCGGTGCTATCGGTGGTAACCGGCATCGTGTTCGGCCTGGCGCCGGCGCTGCGCGCCACACGGCCCGACCTGGTGGCGACGTTAAAGGATCAAGGCGGGGCCGTCAGCAGTTTTCGCCGGTTCGGGATGCGGAATGTGCTGGTGGTGACGCAAGTGGCGCTGTGTCTTGTGCTGCTGGTGGGGTCCAGCCTTTTTCTGCGGAGCTTGGGGAACGCATCGTCGATCGATCTGGGCATGCGGACCGACAACCTCCTGATGATGGGATTCGATCCCAAGTTGCATCATTACTCGCCGGACAAAACACGGCTGTTCCTGACGGAATTGCGCGCGGGGGTGACGGCTTTGCCCGGTGTGAAATCGGTGAGCTACCTGGACATTGTTCCGCTGCTCAGCATTGGAAGCCACACTGAGAACGTCCAGGCCGAAGACGGGAAACGCGGCACGGAGCCGAGCCGCGCTGATGTATTCAGCGTTGGTACGGACTTCTTCGAAACCATGGGGATTCCTTTGCTGCGCGGGCAAGCGTTCCATTCGCCGCTTGGCACGGCGCCGGTTGCGATTGTCAATGAAACGCTGGCGAAGCAGTTATTCCCGCATGAACAGACCATTGGGCGCGTGCTGCGCATGGCCGACAAAACTTACGCAGTTGTGGGGATCGCGAAGAACTCCAAGTCGAACTACTTCGGTGAAGGGCCGGAGAGCATCATTTATGTGCCTCTGGAGCAGCATCCGGAAGACGTCATGAGTTTCATTGGGATTTCCATCCTGGTGAAAACGGCGGGCAATCCGCGGGCCATGACCCGCGCGGTGCGGGCGCAGATAGCGGCGCTCGATCCGAACCTCGCCGTATTCGGAGTGCAGACGATGCAGGAGCACGCGGAAAAATCGATGTTGGTTCCGAGACTGAGCGCGGTGCTGCTGGGTGTGTTCGGGGCGGTAGGACTGGTGCTGGCCACGATCGGGTTGTACGGAGTGCTCAGTTATTCCGTGCGGCGGCGGACGCATGAGATCGGGATCCGCATGGCCCTGGGGGCGAGCGCGAGAGGCGTTCTGCGGATGGTGGCCCAGCAGGGAATGTTGCTGGCCGGCGTTGGGCTCGCCATTGGCCTCGCGATTTCATTCGGTGTCTGGCGTTTCGCGGCCAGCCTGCTTTACGGCATCAGCGCGACCGACGGCGTTACGTTCATCGGCGTTCCGGTGTTGTTGATGGCGGTGGCGTTCGTAGCCACGATGTTGCCGGCGCGCAGAGCGTCACGAGTGGACCCGATGGACGCGCTGCGATATGAATAAGGCAATTGGGCCGAGCGTGCTCGGCCCCTACGACGCGCCCGGCCACGAACCCGAAAGGCCGCAGGTACCCGCAAACGGCGCGTGTCCCTGCGCTACATGCCTGACAAGGATTCGGACTTTGGCCAGGGTTTCGGAAGCTCCTTGCGCGGAAGCATCTCGGGCCGGTTCGCGGCGTCATACACCACCGTCGCGATCACCTCGGCGGCCTGCATGAGATCCGGGCCCTGGATGTGATCGAACGTGTCCATATCCGAGTGGTGGGTCAGGGTCCCGTAGTCGAGAGGGTCCTGAATGAACTGGAATCCCGGTAGTCCGACGGCATCGAACGACAGGTGATCGGTGCCGCCCGTGTTGCGGATCGACACGGTGCTCACGCCCTGATCTTTGAACGCCGAGAGCCAGCCATCGAACACCGGGCGCATGGCGTCATTCCCCTGCAGATAGACGCCGCGGATCTTACCGCTGCCGTTGTCCAGATTTAAGTAACCCGCGAGCCTGGCATGCTGCTCCGTCAACTTCATGGTTTCCGGATCGCCAAAGTGCTCTTTCACGTATGCCTTCGAACCCAGCAAGCCCTCTTCCTCGCCGCTCCAGAGCGCCAGCCGTACGGTACGGTCGAGCTTCAGGTTCAGCGTTTTGAGGATGCGCATCACTTCGATCATCACTGCGCTGCCCGCGCCGTTATCCGTTGCGCCCGTACCGGTGTGCCAGGAATCGAAGTGCCCGCCGATCATGATCAACTCGTCTTTCTTCGCGCCGCCAGGAATCTCACCGACGATGTTGTACGCATCCTGGTTGTCTTTCGAAATCTCGGCATCGAGTTCCACCTGAACCTTCACCGGAACCTTCCGATCGATCAGCCGCACCAAGCGGTTGTGCTGTTCCTGGGTTACGACGAAGGTGGGGACCGCAAGCGTGTCTTTCGCGTCGTACGGGCCGGCGGCTTCGGCGAATAGCAGGCCGTCGTGCGCCCGCTGGTCACTATTGAGGATCGCGACCACACCTTCGTCTTTGAAGAATTTCGCGCGCTTCGCCGATAGCGCCTCACGCTTCTTTCTGAGCTGCTCGCGCACCCACGGAGGCAGGCTGGCATTGAACTGCATCAGCTCCTGCAAGTCATCGGTGTCGGGAAACTTCAGATTCTTGAGGTCCAGGGGAGTTTTCACAACCGGCGCGGGGGCCTCGGCCAGCTCGATCAATTCCTGGGCCGTGTAGCGTTGGAACAGGGGCTTGGCCGGCGGAGCGACACGCCGGACGGTCGAGAGCAGAACAATTTTCCCCTTCAGCTTTCCCTTCCATTCCGCCGTGAACTTGTCGAGCTCTTCCGCAGCCTTCGCGGGATCCAGCACACGGCGTCCGCTGCCGTAACGCGCCAGAATAACCTCACCGGTCTTGATCCCGTGAGTCGTGTCGGACCACGCCAAGGGCGCGGCGACCAGGGGCGAATAGCGCGGCTCCAGCATCTCTACCGACGCTTTTTTCAAAGACCAACTGCGGCCCGGTGTGCCCCACTTCTCCAAGTGAGCATTGTCAATGCCGTAACCCTGTAGACGTTTCACCGCCCAATCGGCCGCCTCCCGCCACTCCGCACTCAGGGTGAGGCGCGGACCGTACTGATCGGTGAGATATTCCAACGTTTCCATTAGCTGGGAATTCTCGAAGGCTTCGGTTTTGATGCGGCCGACCACTGCAAGATCGCTGCGATCGCGATCCTGCGCACACAGCGGGAGCCAAAAAGAAGCTACGGCGATTACGCCGAGAAGCAGGTTTCGCATTCGGGAATTATACGCCTGCGCCCAGGGCTAAAAACCAATTCACTCTTCATCGTGCTGCGCGGCCAATTTGGTTACGACGGTCAGATCTTCGAGCGTGGTGACGTCGCCGACTACCGTGTTCGAGGTGACGATCTCGCGCAGGAGGCGGCGCATGATTTTTCCGCTACGAGTTTTGGGAAGCGCTTCGGTGAAGCGGATCTGCTCGGGTTTAGCGAAGCTGCCGATCTCGTGGGCTACCCACAAGCGTAGATCCTGGGCGAGCTGCTCAGTGTCCCACTTGCCTTCCTTCAGCGTTACGAAGCACACCATGGCCTGGCCGGTGATCTCGTGCGGTTTGCCGACGACGGCCGCTTCAGCAACCGCGGGATGGCGAACCAGCGCGGATTCGAGTTCCATGGTGCTCAGGCGGTGGCCGCTGACGTTCATGACGTCATCGACGCGGCCCAACACCCAGTAATAGCCGTCGGCGTCACGGCGGGCGGCATCGCCGGTGAGATAGGCGCCGGGAATGCGCTCCCAATACTGCTGTTTGTAACGCTCGGGATCGTGCCAGATGGTGCGCAACATGCTGGGCCAGGGGCGGCGGATGATCAGGAGGCCTTCCTGGTTGGCTCCGACGGGTACGCCTTGGAAGTCCACAACCTCGGGAAGAATGCCGGGCAGCGGGAGCGTGCCGGAGCCTGGTTTTAGCGGCACGGCACCGGGGATGGGCGAGATCATGATGGCGCCGGTTTCAGTCTGCCACCAGGTATCGACGATGGGGCAGCGCTCTTTTCCGATGGTCTTGTAGTACCACTCCCAGGCTGCGGGATTGATCGGTTCTCCGACCGAACCAAGCAGGCGCAGGCTGGAGAGATCGTGCGCGTTGGGCCACTGATCGCCCATGCGGACAAAGGCGCGGATGGCGGTGGGGGAAGTGTAGAGAATGTTGACGCGATATTTTTCGACCAGGCGCCAGAAGCGGTCGGGCTGCGGGAAATCGGGCGCGCCTTCGTACATGACACTGGTCGCGCCGGCGGCAAGCGGGCCGTAGACGATGTAGCTGTGGCCGGTGACCCAACCGATATCGGCGGTGCACCAGTAGGTGTCTTCTTCGTGGAGATCGAAGACCCACTTCATGGTCATGGTGGCTTGCAGCAGGTAGCCGCCGGTCGAGTGCACGATGCCTTTCGGCTTGCCGGTGGTGCCGGAGGTGTAGAGCACGAAGAGCGGGGTTTCGGAGTCGAGCGGCACAGCATCACAGGTTTCGGCGGCCTTCTCATCCAGCTCATGCCACCAGGAATCGCGGCCGGTTTGCATGACGACCTCTGCACCGGTGCGGCGATAGACAATGACGTCGCGCACCGTGGGACAGTCGGCCAGCGCTTCATCCACAGCAGGTTTGAGTTTGACTTCCTTGCCGCGCCGCCAGCCGCCATCGGCGGTGATGACGACCTGGGCTTCGAGGTCTTGGATGCGCGCCTTGAGAGCTTCGGCCGAAAATCCGCCGAACACCACGCTATGAATGATGCCGAGCCGCGCGCAGGCTAGCAGAGCAATGGGAAGCTCCGGGATCATGGGCATGTAGATGATGGCACGATCGCCGGTCTTGAGGCCGCGCGATTTCAGGACGCTGGCGAAGCGCGATACCAGACGGTGCAGCTCCTGGTAGGTGATCATGCGCTGATCGCCGGGCTCGCCTTCCCAGAGAATTGCGACTTTGTTTTTGCGCGGCGTGGAGAGATGGCGGTCGATGCAGTTGTACGAGACGTTGGTTTTGCCGCCGACGAACCATTTCACGAACGGCGGATTCCACTCGAAGGCTTTGGACCACTTCTCGAACCAGAACAGCTCTTTTTCCGCGAGCTCGCCCCAGAATTCAGCGGGCTGCTCCTCGGCGCGCTTGTAGAGTGCGCGATAGGCGTCCATGCCCTTCACGTTGGCGCGCTCAACGAATTCCCGACTTGGGGGGTAAGTGCGATCCTCGGCCATAGGGAGAATGGTAACAGAGGAGAGCAGTGTTAGGACGAAATCGGCAATCGAGGTCTCCGTCCCTAAGTTCCTATGTTCCCCATCTAAAAAGGAAAGGGCCGAGCAGTGCTCCGCCCCTACAGCATTCTTGTGAAGGAGAGTCGTTACGCTCGGCGTCTCAACTGGCGGGTTAGAAAAATCAATCCCAAGCCACTGAACATCAATACCCCGGAACTGGGCTCGGGTACGGTTGCCCCACAGTTCGCTCCGAAGCAGCCGCCAGCGGGCGGGCTCAGCCGCAGAACTTCGTCGGTCTGCGATAAGAAAAGGGAGCCGTTTGGATCGAGGCTGACAAAATCGCCACGGCTGCCACCGGCGGCGATGAGGGTTTGGGCGTCCGTAGCAATATTGACCTCAACCACGGTGCCACCGTTTGTATTGACAAATATGTTGCCGGCCAGCTTACCCTCTCCGACAGCGGCGCCGTCCGGACCGTTTGCGATAGCGCCGGAATCGAAGACTTGCACGCCATCACTGATACGGAAACCAAGAATGTGGCCTCCGACCTCCGCATAGAGGATTTGCGCGGTCGTGTCTATGGTCAGCCCGTCGGCTACGACGGAAGCGAACAGAGTCGTCGTTCCCGTTGTCGGGTCCACGGAGAAGATGCCGGAGCTCACATTTGAGACGTAAAGCAGGCCGTTGGCAGCGTCGGCGGCCATACCAGTGGCAATGCCAATGCTCGCAACTGTGTGATTGAACGTGCCGTTATCATTCAATTGGAGTACCAGGCCGGGACCCTGATCGGTCATGTAAATCTTGCCGCCTATTGACGCGAGATCCGCAGGGCCATTAGAACCATAACCAGTGACGGGCGTCACAGAGCCGGCGTGCTGTCCATCGGTATCGGTCGGGAACAGGTATACATTGCCCGGATAGTCCGCAACCATCACACCTCCACTTTTCGGAAAGGCGACGCCGAGCGGGCCGCAGCAAAATCCGGTAGTGGGGAAGCCATCGGCGAAAGTCGAAAGGGTGAACCCGGCGGTGGTACCGGCCGGAGTCAAGAGCATGCTTGCGCGCGCTGAATCAATGGTGAAAACGAGAAGCGCAAGAACAAGCATCATGGAACCAGAATAGTGACGTCGTTGCATGAGTAGAGTCTCCGGTGAAGTTTGTTCAATAACCTAATTAGACGGCTGAAAGGCAATTGTATACAGTGTTCACCTATTTGTGACCACCTGTCGTACAGCGCTTTTCGTGTTTTGTACCAGCGCTGTGTACCAGTACTACGGCTTGTGGTACCTAGTGGGAAGCCAGAATCTCGATGTAAGCCGAGGGCGGTGGATGTCAAGCGGGGAGGAGAGCCCCACTTAATGTCGTACGGGCAGGCGGCGCGGGGTTCCGGGGCCGCCGGGGTCTAGGAGGGCGGCGATGGCGATGAGCAGCACCAAAGCTACAAGGGCTATGTCGGGGTCGAGCATCCGTGGGCTTAAGGGTGAGGTTAGCAAGCGACGTTCCGGCATAACAACGGACTGCGGGAAAGCGAGTTCCGGTACTGTACCTAGACCTCGTTGCGGCGGAAGCGGTCGATCAGATGGTCGCAGGCGCGAACGGTGATCGCCATCATGGTCAGCGTGGGGTTCTGGCAGCCCGAGGAAACGAAACAGGCGCCGTCCATCGAAAAGACGTTTGGCACGTCGTGCAATTGGCACCAGGGGTTGGTGACGGACGCTTTCGGATCGGTGCCCATGCGCGCGGTGCCGAGTTCATGGATGGCCATGCCGGGCTCGGCGACACGGGTACTGATCTGGATATTGCGGGCGCCGCAGGCCTCCAACATCTCCGCGGCGGCCACGGCGGAGTCTTCCATCATGGTCTTCTCGTTGTCGCGATGCGTCATGCTGACGTGAAGCGCGGGAATGCCCCAGGCGTCCTTGAGATCAGGATCGATGGACACGAAGTTGTCGTTGTAGGCTAACGACTCGCCGAATGCGCCGAGGTTGATGCCATAGCTCCCGCGCAGGACGGCTTGTTTATATCCAGCGCCAAAACCGGGTGCGCCGAAATCGAACTGGGGGCCGGCGCCGCCCTGGTAACCGTAGCCACGGATGAAACCCTTATGCTGCGGGCCGTTGAGCAGGTTGCGAAAGCGAATGACGTAGATACCGTTGGCGCGATGCGGTCCGTTCACCGAGGGCTTTTCGTCGAAGCCGGACAACTTACCGGTGGCGGCGCCGCCGGTGGCGTGATCCATCAAGCCGCGGCCGAGGAGTCCGCTGGAGTTGCCCAATCCGGGGCTTGCTTCGCGCGTGGTGGAGTTCAGAAGAATGCGCGTGGATTCCAGTGCCTGGGCGCACAAGATGACGGTCTTGCCTTTGACCTCCCGGGTCTGGTGGGTGACGCGATCGACAAATGTCACACCGGCGGCGCGATTTTCCGCTTTCACGAGATTGACGTGCGCCACAACGGCGTTAGGGACGAGTGTGCATTTGCCGGTCTTGAGCGCGTCCTTGACCGTAGTGAAGGGACTGCTGAAGTAAGAATAGGTGACGCAGCCGCGCTCACACGGTCCGCAATAGTGACAGGCCGCGCGCCCGTTGTGATTTTTCGTGAGCATGGCGACGCGTCCGATGGTCACGGTGTGGCCGAATGCCTTCTTCACCTGCTCGCGCATGTGCTGTTCTCCGCAAGTCATGGCCATGGGCGGCAGAAAGTGGCCGTCGGGAAGCGCGGGGTTGCTTTCGGCGGCTCCGCTGATGCCGACGTAATCTTCAACGATGTCGTAGAACGGGGCGAGGTCGGCATAGGAGATGGGCCAGTCCTGGCCATAGCCATCATGGCTGTAGGCTTTGAAATCGAGATCGCTGAGCCGGTAGCTTTGGCGACCCCAGACCAGGGTCCTGCCACCGACAATGCGCAGGCGCTGCCAGGTGAACGGCTTGTCCTTGGGCGTGCTGTAGGGATTTTCGAGGTCGTTAACGAACCAATCGTAGTTGTACTCCATGCAGGCGTAGCATTGCTTCTGCACGGGCCGTGTTTTGACGATCTCGGGGGACATGTCGCGGAAGTGAAGCTTGTAGCCGGGCATGTGCTCGGTGAATTCGGCGGGCGAAACGTTGCGGCCGGCTTCGAGTAGAGCGACGGTTAATCCGGCTTCGGAAAGGCGCTTGGCGGCCCAGCCGCCGGTGGCTCCGGAGCCAACCACGATGGCGTCGAAAGTTTGAGAAAGATCCGGGTCGGGCATAGCGCGTGTTTATCCTTGTTTGGTGACACAACCGGTCGGGGTGCCATGTGGGGCCTCGCCATTCCAGCCAAGCGCCTTCATGCCGGCTTCGGAACTGTAAAAGGCGCGGGCGATCCAGTCTTTGAGTTTCTGGAAGTGACTGTGCCCGGTGGAGTCACCTGTTTTCCCTTCGCCCCAGGAGTCAAGCGAATCGGGATATGCGAGGAGTTCGAGAAATTCAATTTGTGATTCGTGGGGAATGTAAATGAAGGCGGCGCCGAAGCGGGTTCTGGATTCGCCATCGAGGTAAGCCAGGCTGTTGAGGAAGGACTGCTGGGTATCATGCGTTTCCGCGGCGAGCAACAGATCGATAAAGCGATTGGCCAGGGCGGTCTTGGCGCCGGGGGTGTCGGTTTCCGGGATGATGAGATCGCTCAGGACGATGAGAGTTTGGTTCTGGTGATCGCTCAGGAAGGTGGGCTTCCAATCGGATTGCGCCAGTTGCTTGGACTCGTCGTAATTGGCTGGGAATTCGCGCGCGGTAGCGGCGGTGGCGCCGATGGCTCCGAGGAAAGAATTGCGCAAGAGCTGGCGGCGGTTCACGGGGTGCTCCTGTTGGTGGACATAGTTTTTACTATAGACGCAACGGAGCGGCGAATGGACGCGAATAAACGCGAATGGAGGCTTGTGATAAGCTCAACAATCTTCGCATGCGATTACGAAAGAGAGTTTGGATGTTTGGCTTGACGCGCATTGCGGTTGTTGCCGCTCTGGCTCCGATAGGCGTGGCCGAAGTGGCGCTACATCCGCTTGACGCTTTGACCTTTCAGGAGTACTGGACGGTTCTGGAGACCATGAAGACATCGGGCAAGCTCGACGCGGAGAGCCGCTTCGCGGGGATCAATTTGCACGAGCCGCCGAAAGGTGAAGTCTTGAGCTGGAAACCGGGCACCACTTTCCGGCGCGAGGCGCTGGCCATTGTTAAACAGGGGCGGCGGACGTTTGAGGGGATCGTGGATATTGCCGGGCGGAAGGTCGTTTCCTGGAAAGAGGTGAAGGGCGTGGAGCCGGTGCTGATCGCGGACGAGACCGAGGGCGTTACGGAGCGATTGAAGGCCGACCCGCAGTGGCAAGCGGCGATACGCAAACGCGGCATCACGGATTTCGACACCGTGGACTGCGACGGCGATTCGCCCGGTTACTTTGACACGGCCGAGGAGAAGGGGCGCCGGCTGCAACGCGTGAAATGTTCGGTAAGAAACGCGAGCGGAGGGCATTCGATTGGGGGCCTGATCGCGTTGTGGGATTCGGAAGAGCAGAAACTGATTCGGATGATCGACACGGGCCCGGTGCCGATTCCTCCGGGCAACACGGAGTACGATTCGGGCACGATTCCGTCACGCGAGGTTCCAGGTCCGATACTAGTCACGCAGCCGGTTCGCGGCTTTCGGACTGAGGGCAACGAAGTGAGCTGGCAAAACTGGCATTTTCACTTCCGGATCGATGCGAAGGCGGGCGTAGTGGTGACGAATGTGAGGTATCTCGATGGGGGAAAGGAGCGGCCGATTCTGTATGAAGGGTCGCTCGCGGAGGTTTTCGTTCCGTATCAGGACCCGGCCGAAGGCTGGTATCACACCACGTTCATCGACATGGGCGAGGGCAACACTTGGGGCGGCGTGGCGAGCACGCTCGCGCCGGGCGCGGATTGTCCGGATAACGCGGTGTACTTCGATTCGGTGATTCCGACCTCACACGGAACACCGCAGCGGCGGGCGCGCACGGCGTGCCTGTTTGAGCGCGAGGCGGGAGATCTTGCGTGGCGGCATAGCACCATCGGGCTGTTTACTGAGAGCCGACGGCGGCGCGACCTGGTGCTGCGGATGATCACGACGTTCGGCAACTATGATTACGCGGTGGACTGGACGTTCGAGCAGAACGGCACGATCAAGATTGGCGTGGGAGCGACGGGGTCCGTGGAAGTGAAGGCGGTGGGCAGCCGGACCGCGGCGGAGGATCGCGACGGGAAAGACGGGCGCTACGGACACTTCGTGGCGGACAACACGGTGGGGGTGAATCACGACCACTTCTTCTCATTCCGGCTCGATTTGGATGTGGATGGGACGGAGAACAGCTTCGTCAAGGAGGAGATGAAGACGGAGCGGCTACCGGACAGCAATCCGCGCAAGAGCGTGTGGGTAGCGGAGCAGAAGGTGGCGAAGACGGAAAGCGACGCGCAGCTCACAATGATGATGGAGCATCCGGCGCTGTGGCGCGTGATCAATCCGAACGTGAAGGGGCCTCTGGGATATCCGGTGGGTTACGAGATTGCGGCGGGCCACAACGCTGTGTCGCTGATGGTGGATGATGACTGGCCGCAGAAGCGCGCGGGCTTCATCCGGCACAACTTGTGGGTGACGCCGTATCGCGAAGATGAGCGCTATCCGGCGGGTGACTATCCGACGCAGAGCCACGGCGGTGACGGGCTGCCGGCGTGGACCAAGGGGAACCGGCCGATCGAGAACACGGACATCGTGGTGTGGTATACGCTGGGGTTTCACCACGTGCCGCGGCCGGAAGACTGGCCAATTATGCCGACAGCGTGGCACGAGTTCGAGCTGCGGCCGTTTGATTTCTTCGCGAGGAATCCGGCGGTGGATCTGCCGAGAGAGCATTAGGCATTGGCAATGACGAATCCGGCTACAAAAAAGATGACGTTCGGGCTCATTGTGGGAAACCGCGGCTTCTTTCCCGGCCATCTGGCGGACAGCGGGCGCAAGGAGATGATCGCGGCGATCGAGGGCGCGGGACACGGCGTGGTGGCGCTCGATCCGGCGGAATCGAGGCACGGTGCGGTCGAATCGCGTGAAGAAGCGCGGAAGTGCGCGGCGCGGTTTCGAGAACATCGGGATGCGATCGATGGCGTGGTGTTGACACTACCAAACTTCGGCGACGAGCGCGCGATCGCGGACACGCTGCGCATGGCAGATCTGAACGTACCGGTGCTGGTGCAGGCTACCCCGGATACGCCGGCGCGCATGACGATTCGCGACCGGCGCGACAGCTTTTGCGGCAAGATGTCGGCGTGCAACAACCTTTCGCAGTACGGCATTCCATACTCGTTGACCACGCGCCACACGGAAACACCGGATTCGGAATTCTTCCGGAAGGATCTGGAGTGGTTCGCAGCGGTTTGCCGGGTAGTGCGAGGGCTGCGACGGCTGCGGATCGGCGCGATCGGGGCGCGGCCGGCGGCGTTCAACACCGTGCGCTACAGCGAAAAAATTCTGGAAGCGAACGGGATCTCAATCGAGACGATCGATCTCTCCGAGATTTTGGGGCGCGTCGAACGGATGAAGGATACCGACGATGCCGCGCAGCAGAAACTGGCGGAGATCCGGCGCTATGTGCCGACAGGCGGCGTCCCCGATTCGGCGCTGCTCAAGATGGCGAAACTGGGCGCGGTGGTGGACGGCTGGATGCGGCAAACGGAGGTGGCCATCAGCGCGGTGCAATGCTGGACCTCGATGGAAGAATACTTCGGCGTGGTCCCGTGCACGGTGATGAGCATGATGAGCAACAACCTGATGTCGAGCGCCTGCGAGGTGGACATTTGCGGCGTTATCGGGATGCATGCGCTGCAACTGGCGTCGGGAACGCCGAGCGCGCTGCTCGATTGGAACAACAATTACGGCGACGACCCGGACAAAGCGGTGTGCTTCCATTGCAGCAACCTGCCGAAGCACTTCTTCGCGGACGTGAAGATGGATTTTCAGGAGATTATCGCGGGGACGGTGGGCAAGGAGAACACGTTTGGAACCTGTGTGGGCCGGGTGAAGGCCAGTCCGATGAGCTTCGCGCGCTTCTCGACGAACGATCGCGAAGGCACGATTCGGGGCTACGTGGGCGAGGGAGCGTTTACCAACGATTCGCTCGAGACATTCGGTGGAGCGGGCGTGGTGCAGATTCCGCGATTGCAGGGCCTGCTGCGCTACATTTGCGAGCAGGGTTTCGAACACCACGTAGCGGCGAATCTCGCGACAGTCGGCGCTGCCGTGCACGAAGCCGCCACGCGATATCTCGGGTGGGGCATGTACTGGCACAAGGAACCGGGCTGCTGAGGTGAGCGTTGTCGCGGGAGTAGATTTCGGCACACTCAGCGTGCGCGTGTCGATCTTCGACCATCAGAAAGGACGGCTTGGATCTGGTGTGGCGGTGTATCCGCTGCTGCGGAAGAAAGAAGACCCGGACCATGCGACGCAGAAGCACGCGGATCACATGGAAGCGCTGGTCGCGGCCATGCACAAAGCGCTGGACGCGGCGGGAATTCGTGGCAGTGAGATCGCGGCGATCGCGCTGGATACAACCGGGTCGAGCGTAGTGCCGGTGAACCGAGCGCTCGAACCGCTGGATGATTATTATCTCTGGTGCGATCATCGAGCCTGGAAAGAGGCGGCGGAGATCACGAGTGCGGCGAATGCGACCAAGCTGGAGGCGATCCGCTGGTGCGGCGGCGTGTACTCGTCGGAGTGGGGATTTGCCAAGTTGCTGCACTGGCTGCGGAACAATCCAGCAAAGCGCGAGCGTATGGCGACGGCGCTCGAGCATTGCGACATGGTGGCGGCCACGTTATGCGGAATCACGGATGCGGCTGCGGTTCCGCGCAGCGTATGCGCCATGGGACACAAGTGGATGTGGAACCGGTCACTGGGCGGGTTTCCTCCGGATGAGTTCCTGACAAAAGTGGACTCGCTGCTGGGCGGAATCGGGCCGAGACTCGGCGGCCGGTATGCGACTTCGGATCAAATCGCGGGGCGGGTGAGCGCGGCGTGGGCGGATCGGCTGGGACTGTCGCCGGGCATTCCGATCCCCGTGGGCGCTTTTGATGCGCATTGGGACGCGATCGGCGCGGGGGTGCGGCTGGGTGATGTCGTGAATGTGATTGGGACATCCACCTGCATCATGGCGATCAGCGAGCAGCCGACGCTGGTGCCGGGAGTCTGTGGCGTGGTGCCGGGATCAATCCACCCCGGCTATACGGGGATCGAGGCCGGGCTCTCGGCGACTGGCGACATTTTCGAAGCGATCGCAAAGCGGGCGAACTCGACGGTGAGTGCCCTATCGGAGGGGCTGGACCGATATCGTGCCGGTGAGACGGGACTGATGCGGGTCACCTGGGATAACGGGGACCGCACGGTGCTGGTGAATCCTGAGCTGAGCGGCGTTACGCTCGGTTGGCGACTCACGAATACGGCGCAGGATGAGCTTTTCGCGGCGATCGAAGGCACGGCGTTTCATACGCGCGTGATTCTGGAGCGCATGGAAGAGCACGGCGTGCCAGTGAGCCGTATCATCAATGGCGGCGGCATCCCGCAGAAAAATGAAACGCTGAACGCCGTCTATGCCAACGTGATGAACAAACCGATTCTGGTTCCGCAGGGCGATGTGACCAGCCTGGGATCGGCCATTTTTGCATTTCTGGCGGCGGGGACCTTCAAGAGCGTAGAAGAGGCACAGGGCGCGTTGTGCCCGAGCTACAAGACGGTGCAACCGGACGCGCGGAGCGCCGCGGTGTATCAGGAACTGTTCCCTATTTACCGGCGGCTTTATTTCGGCATGGGACGGAAGAATGCGGAACCGGTCGAGATGGGCGGTGTGCTTCCGGCATTGCGGCGGATCGCGGCCGAGACGCGTGGGGCAGCATGATGCTGGAAGCTCTGCGCGCGGAAGTCTGCGAAGCCAATCTGGAGCTGGTTCGCCGAGGTTTGGTGCTGTACACTTTCGGGAACGCGAGCGGTATCGCGCGCGAACAGGGTCTAGTCGCGATCAAACCGAGCGGCGTGCCGTACGATACGCTGCGACCGGAACATCTGATCATTACCGACCTCGATGGCAAAATCGTCGAAGGAAACCTGAAGCCGTCCTCCGATCTGCCGACGCACCTGGCGCTCTATCGCGCGTTTCCGGCAATCGGGGGCGTCGTGCACACACATTCGCGTTATGCTACGGCCTGGGCGCAAGCCGGCCGCGAAATTCCGTGCCTCGGCACCACGCATGCCGACTACTTCCATGGCCCGGTCCCGGTGACGGATCGGATGCTGCCTGGAGAGATTGAATCCGACTACGAATGGAATACGGGGCAGATGATTCTGCGCCGTTTCGCGGGAACGGATCCGCTGGCGAAGCCGGGCGTGCTGGTTGCGGGCCACGCGCCATTCTGCTGGGGCAGGACACCGGCCGAGGCAGCGCATAACGCCGTGGTGCTGGAGGAGATTGCGTGTCTGGCGTATCATGCGCTCACGATCAATCCGGAGGCGAGCGCTATTTCCGATTCGCTCCGCGACAAACATTTCTTGCGCAAGCATGGGCCCGAGGCATACTACGGGCAGAAGTGAGGAACGAATGATTTTGCGGCTGTTGTGTTCTGTGTCGATGGGACTGATTTTTCTGGCCGCAATCCAGGGGGCTGGAATGAAGAAGAGCGCATTCGGCAAAACCAAAGATGGTGAGCCGGTGGATCTTTACATCCTGACTAATGCGAACGGAATGGAGGTCGCGATTACGAACTACGGGGGCACGGTGGTTTCGGTGAAAGTGCCGGATCGCAGTGGGAAATTCGCGGATGTCGTGCTGGGGTTCGACAGTCTGGATGGGTATCTCGGCAATGAGCCGTACTTTGGCGCAATCGTCGGGCGCTATGGCAATCGCATCGCCGGGGGTCGGTTCACGGTGGACGGACACGAGTATCACTTGGCGCAGAATGACGGCAAGAACACGCTGCACGGCGGACTCAAAGGCTTCGACAAGCGCGTGTGGAGCGCCAAGAATGTTTCGAAGAATGGGGCGCCCGCGATTCAGCTTAGCTATCTCAGCAAGGATGGCGAAGAGGGATATCCAGGGAATCTCTCGGCAACCGTTACGTATACGTTGACCGCAAAAAACGAACTGAGGATCGACTACGGCGCCACCACGGATAAGGCGACGGTGCTCAATCTGACCAATCATTCGTACTTCAATCTTGCCGGCGAGGGGAACGGCGACATTCTCTCGCACCTGATGACGATCAATGCCGACCGCTTCACGCCGGTGGACGGCACGCTGATCCCGACCGGCGAACTCGAAAGCGTTGCAGGAACGCCGCTGGATTTCCGCAAGCCCACGGCGATTGGTGCGCGCATCGATGCCGCTAACGAGCAGGTGAAGCTCGGCAAGGGATACGACCACAACTTCGTGCTGAATCGGAAAGGCGGCGAATTGTTCCTGGCCGCTCGCGTGACGGAGCCAACCTCGGGGCGCGTGTTGGAGGTTCTGACGACGCAGCCCGGACTGCAATTCTACACGGGCAACTTTCTGGATGGAACGATCCACGGCAAGGGTGGCAAGGTGTATGGACGCCGGTCGGCGTTTTGCATGGAGACGCAACATTTTCCCGATTCGCCGAACCAGCCGAAGTTTCCGTCGGTGGTTTTGAAACCGGGGGAGCGCTTCACGTCGACAACAGTGTTCCGTTTTTCGACGATGTAGTTAGCGGCAGGCCGGGCGTGCCCGGCCCCTACGAAGCGCGCGATGTAGGGGCGAGGCATGCCTCGTCCGAAGCTCACTAGTCTGTAATCGCTTGCTCGGCGAGCACGTGAAACAGGCTGTCCAAAGTGAGATCACCCGTTGGGTGCAACTGCGCCATGAAGACCGTGATCATCTGTTCCTTGGGGTCGATGACGAACGCCGTGTAGAAAAACCCGCCCCAGGTGTATTCTCCTGGAGAGCCGAGCTCGCCCAATGGTGCTTTCACCCCATCGATGCCAAAACCGAGTCCGAAAGCCTGATCCGGGCCGATCTTGCCGAGCTGGTCGTGGGTCATCAGCTCTACGGTCTTGCGGCTGATCAGCCGGGTGTTCCCGGTTTTGCCGCCATCCAGCATCAACTGGCAGAAGCGCGCGTAATCCATGGCGGTTGAGCACAAACCACCGCCTCCCGAGAAAAGCTTCTTCGGTCCGCGCGCAGGATAGTCGGCGGAATACGAAAATGTGCCTTCGGTGATCGGCGCGTCTGGAAAACGGCCGAGGCCCTTGTCCTTATACCACGTGTACGCGGTCGCCAAACGGTTCAGCTTGTTTTCCGGCGGATAAAAGTACGTGTCCGTCATGCCGAGTGGCTCGAAAATGCGCGACCGAAGAAACTGGTCGAGCGGCTTGCCGGAAACAACCTCGACCAAGTAGCCGAGAACATCAATACCCAGACTGTACTCAAAACGATCTCCTGGATTGAACAGGAGCGGCAGGCCCGCCAGACGTTTCACGCTGTCGCCGATGGTTCCGTCGTATGGGAGGAGGCCGTGCGCAACATTGGCATCGTCGTACATCTGGCCGAGATCTGAATTCCAGTTATAGGTGAGTCCCGAGGTGTGGGTCATCAAGTTGCGAATCGTGATTTCTTTCGTTGCCGGAATCGTGTAGGGCTTGCCCGACGCCGGTTTGACGAGCACTTTCGCATTCTTGAACTCCGGAATGTAATTCGAGACCGGGTCGTCCAGCAGAAACCGGCCGTCCTCGTAGAGCATCATCGCCGCGAGAGTGGTGATGGCTTTGGTCATGGAGCAGATGCGGAAAATGGCGTCGGTCTGCATCGGCTTGCCCGCTTGGTGGTCCATCATGCCCTGCGCCTTCAGCCAGGCGACATGACCACGCCGGGCGACAAGCGTGACCGCGCCCGCGATACGCTTATCGTCGATGCTGCGCTGTACGGCAGCGCCGATGCGCTCCAGTCTTTCGGACGACAGGCCGACTGATTCCGGCTTGGCGGGAGTGAGGTCTTGCGCCAAGGCCGGGAGATTCGGTGAGAGCAGACAGGCGGCCATTGCGCACAAAGCAGCCAGCTGCCGTGTACGCCGGCATCCGGCGAAATTGCGTAATTCAGCCAAGTGGAGGGTCGCAGCGCGCTGGTTCATATCAGCGCTACTCTACCAGCAAGAGGACCAGTGGGCAAACTGACATGGCATGGCCGGCCCAACCGATTCAGCTCAATCGTCGCGGGGTTTAGAGGAGTGGATAATCCGGCGGCCACACGGTCTCGGATTCCCAGTCTGCCAGCTCATCGTAACCTTGGGATTTCGTTCGGTGGCCCTCACGGTCGCGGATCTCCAACTCCCGCACGCTATTGCGAAGTGGCTTCCGAACAGTCGCTGCTCGCTTCCGCTTTGAGCGAACACTCACTTCACGCTTGTTTAGCGCCATTGGCGCCCGGGATCGGCAGGCGCACCGTGAATCGTGTGTCGCCGGGGCGCGATTTGAAGGTCACTTCTCCGTGATGATTGCGCACAATGCGATAAACGGTGTCGAGGCCCAGGCCGAGCCCTTTGCCGACGCCTTTGGTGGTGAAGAACGGTTCAAAAATGCGCTTTTGCACGTCCAGCGGAATGCCGGGACCGTTGTCGCCGATCTCGACAAGCACGTGATTAGGATCCCTTGCGGTTCGGATTCGCAATTCGCCTTTGCCGTTCATAGCGTCGACAGCATTGTCGATGAGGTTGGTCCACACCTGGTTGAGTTCGCCGGGGTGCGCGCACACTTTGGGAAGAGTGCGATCATACTCGCGCACGATGGAAACTCCTTGCTTGAGCTGATGGCGGAGGACCACCAGCGTGGTTTCCAAACCGTCGTGGACATCCACCTCTTGCTCGGGCATCTGGTCCATGTGCGAATACTCTTTGATGGCGCGGACCAGATCGGAAATGCGCGCGGTACTGTGCTCGATTTCTTTTGCCAGGCGACCAACAAGGAGCGAGGCGGAGACCCGGATGAGGACATCCTCGATTACATCACCAGGAAAATGTGAAGAGATGGACTCCAGACACGCGTATTCGAAACCAGCATCGATCAAACTGGCAGCCACCTGTGCCGCGTGGGCCACCGAGCGTTTTTCGAGCCACCCGGTTATTTCGTCCTCCCGGTCGCTGCGGTCCAACGGATCGAGGACCGGGGAGCCCTGCTCGACAATCTCGCCTTCCAGCTTCGACAGAAACAAACGCTGCTCCGGGGAAAGGATACGCGCATCCAGCCGGGTGTTGGCTTCCCGGAGGGCGTTGATCGCCTCACCGAGGCTCTCAGCAGCCCGGCGCGCGGCGGACGCAGGGTTGTTCAGCTCGTGGGCCAGGCCGGCCGACAGTTTCCCGAGAGCCGCCATCTTTTCCTGCTGCTGCTCATTCCGGGTGGCTTCCCGGATGCGGTCCGCCAGCACGCTTACTAGTCGCTGAGCAAGCTGCGGCATGCGCTGGAGCATTTCGGGAAACCGGTCTTTCGCCAGCGACGCGACGCGCGAGCGTATCACGGCGCGAGAGGTCAGCGGAAAGTGGGTCAGCCTGGAGAATGGGAGCGCACCGGTTACTTGTCCCGCTTTCGCGACGAAGACGCGCGAATCGTTGCCGTCAGTCTCGCGGGTGCCGCGCATTTCGCCCTCGAGGATCACGAACAGCCGGTCTGCCGGAGAATTCTCGCGGAGGAACACTTCACCGGGCTCCACGGTCACGAGCTTCATCTGCTCTGCGAGCCACCGGAGATCGTCATCGGGAAGGTCCTCGAAAATCGACAGGCCGCGCAACTCGTCTGCCGACGGCGCCGAGGCCGCAACGGCATCGGAGGAAGTCATTTGCTCCACATCACACCTCGTTCAGATATTGATGCACAAATTGGATCGCGATGGAGCCTTCTCCCACTCCCGAGGCGACGCGCTTCACTGAGCCGTGGCGCACATCGCCGACGGCGAATACCCCGGGGATGCTGGTTTCGAGCAAGCCGGGATCGCGATCGAGCGGCCAGCCACGCGGCCGTTTGCCATCCTTCATCAGATCCGGGCCGGTGATGATGAACCCGTTCGCATCCCGCTCGATCACCCCGTTGAGCCAATCAGTCCTGGGTTGGGCGCCGATGAAGATGAAGAGCGACGATGCCGCCACGGTGTCCACGGTTTTAGTGGCGATGCATTCAATGGACAGGTTTTCTAATCGGTCTTTGCCGTCAACGGCGACGACTCGGGTCCCATATTGCACTTCTATTTTTGGCGTCTGGCCGATCTCATCGATCAGATACTTGGACATCGACGCCGCTAGCGAATTTCCGCGAACCAGCATGATGACACGGCGCGCGTACTTCGAGAAGTTGATCGCCGCCTGCCCGGCGGAATTGGCTCCGCCCACGATGTAGACGTCTTCTTCGGCGCAGGCATTGGCTTCGGTAGAACCTGCGCCGTAATAAATACCAGCGCCGGTCAGACGGTCCATGCCGGGGACGTCCAGTTTGCGCCACTGCACTCCCATGGAGAGCACCAAAGAACGGAAGGACAGTTCCGAGTCGTCAGCTAAACGCAAGGCGCGGGCGCCATTATCGATGCATACGCCCGCCGCCTCCTGCGGCGCGAGAATCTCCACACCGAAGCGCCGCGCTTGCGCCACGGCGCGATAAGCCAGATCGGCGCCGCTCAAACCGGACGGGAAGCCGAGGTAGTTCTCGATCCTGGCGCTGAGCCCCGCCTGCCCACCCGGCGCCTCGCGCTCCACAATCACGGTGCGCAACCCTTCTGAAGCTCCGTACACGCCCGCGGCCAGGCCCGCCGGGCCGCCTCCGACAATCGCCAGGTCGAAAATTTTCGTTTCGGACCTGCGGCGCAATCCAACCCGATCCGCGATCTGCGCCGTTGTCGGCTCGTGAAGCCGCTGCCCGTCGGGGAAAAGCACCATAGGTAGCTGCAGTTCCTCGGGCGATAGAGAGGCCAGCAACTGGCGGACTTCGGGGTCGCGGTCGGCTGACTCGGCGTCCATCCAGCGGTAGGGCACCCGATTGCGCGTCAAGAACTCGCGGAGGTCGTAGGAGCGCGGCGACCAGCGGGTCCCCAGCACGCGTATTCCTTCAAACGGTGGACGGAAGTTCGATTGCCAATCTTCCAGCAGGTCGTCCAGCACGGGATACAGGTTCTGCTCGGGCGGATCCCACGGTTTCAACAGGTAGTGGTTGAGCTGGATGTCATTGATCGCTCGGATCGCGGCATCTGTGTCGGCATAAGCGGTGAGAAGGACTCGTTTGGAACCGGGCGTGATCTTGAGCGCCTCGATCAGGAACTCGAGCCCGTTGGTTTCCGGCATGCGGTAATCCACTAGCAGCAGGGCGACCGGCTCATTGCGCTGCTGCACGCGGCGCAGCAGGTCCAAGCCAGCGCGGGCCGAATCGGCGGCGAGAACGCGATAGCGTTCGCTGTAGCGGCGGCGGAGGTCGCGCTCTACGGCACGCAGGACATCCGGATCGTCATCAATCGAGAGAAGAGCTGGTTTCGCCATTGGGAAGCCTTCTAAGTCATGATGAAACCACAGGGCTCCAGGATGCGCAAGATCTGGCTCAATATTTAACCTCGGCCGGCATTTGATACAATTCTTTCCCTGGACTATGTCTGTATCCGCAGCCAAGGATCCTCAGCAAGCAATTGGCCGTGCGCCGGAACGTCTGACGCTCGAAGAACGGTTGGCACTTACCGGAAAGTGCATTGCTCTGGAAATTTACACGCCGGAGGCGTTGCCGTTGCGGCGGATCGAAGCCATTGGCGATTCGGTGGACCAGTGTGTGGCACAACTGATCCAGCGGAAACACGATCCGGCTGTGTTCGAATTTTCGCGGCTCGAGCCCCCTTACTGATGCCCGGCCTGGACCACATCGCGATCGAGTAACCCGTGCCGGAGAAGCGCGCCGAACCCCGGTTTCTGTGCTCCGACCTGGTGATGCTGCGCTGGTCTGAAGATGAGCGCCGCCCGCGCGAGGAAACCGTGGTACTGGAAAATATCTCGACGTCTGGCGCATGCGTGCAGGCTGAAGTTCCGGTAACCGAGAGTGCGCGTGTCACGTTGCTCTGCGGCAGTGCGGAATTTCACGGATACGTACGGTCCTGCTACTTGCGGGACGACGGTTATTTTATCGGTATCGCATTCGACGCGGATTCAAAGTGGTCGAAGGCCAAGTTTCAACCCGAGCATCTGGTCGATCCCCGCACCGTCCGCCCGCGCAAGCTCGCCAGTAAAATGGTGATGTTCGCCGGCGTTCCGGCTTAATTTTTCCAACCTACCGTGCCTAGCGCTTCTTTGGCCGCCTTGGCCGTGTTTCCGTGGATGGTGATGGTGTCTTGCATGTTGATGGCGTAGCCCCCAGCCAGAACGATTACGACCGCGGCGCCTTCGCGCAGAGCGGTCTCAATTACGAGCAGATCCCGTCTCTTGAGCCCTTCGAGAGTCAGATCGAGCCCGCCGAGCTGGTCTTCGCGGTAGGGATCGGCACCGGCCACGTAGATCAGCAGTTCCGGATGGAAGCCGTGTATGGGGAAGCGGTAAGCCGCGCCGAGGCGCTCCAGGTATTCCTCATCGCCTACGCCGTCGGCCAGATGGACATCCACCGAAGAGGGCGGTTTGAAGGCCGGGTAGTTATTGTACTGGTGGATGGAAAGCGTGAAGACCGAGGGATCGCCCGCGAAAATGGCGGCCGTGCCGTTGCCGTGATGGTTGTCGCAGTCCACCACCATGGCGCGGGTGATCTTCCGCTCCTGTTGGAGCTTGCGGATGGCGACAGCGATGTCATTAATCGCACAAAAGCCTTCGCCGTGATCCGGGTAGGCGTGATGAAATCCGCCGCCGACGTTATAGCCGACGCCCTGGTCGAGAGCGAGATGCGCAGCCAGCGTGGTGCCGCCCGCCGCCAAGTAGAACGCGCGCACCATTTCGGGCGAGTAGGGAATCTCGAGTTGCAGAATCTCCTCGTAACTCAGGGTTCCCGTCTTGAGACGCTGCACCCAGCCGCGCTCATGGACGAGCATCAGATCTTCATCAGGCGCCGGCTCGGGCTTCACAAAGTCTTCCGGCGTGGCGAAGCCTTCGGCCAGCAGCTGGTCGTGGATGAGCCGGAACTTCTCGGACGGGAAGACATGGTGGCCCAGGTTGAGGTGATAGTGTTCGTGATAGACCAGGTGGAACGGCAGCATGTCAGATTAAGATGTTGACACATTGGGAAGGGCGCGGCGGTTTGCTCAGTCGCCAAGGAACTTGCCAAAGGGACGCAAGCCTTTGACGTTATCGCAAACGGCCTTGATTGCGGCGGTGAGGGGGATGGCGAGCAGCAGGCCCGCTGCATCCCACAAAAACCCCCAGATCATCAGTGCGACCGTCACGGCGAGCGGGTTCAGATGCACGCGCGAGCCGACAATCTTCGGATAGAGCAGGTTCATGGCGATGAGGTGCAGCATCGCGATCAGAAAGAGAATGATGAGGAAGCTGCTCAGAGGGTTTCCACCCGCAATGGCGACAATCGCCGGCGGGAGCAGCGCCAGCGGCAGGCCCACGTAAGGCACCAGGCTCAGGAAGCCGCTCACCGGGCCGGCCAGGAACGGATAAGGCAGGTGGATCAAGCGGAAGGCGATTGAGCTCAACACCGCCAGCAGCACACCCAGCAGAAAATTGCCCACCACGAAGCCGCGCACCATGTCGCCGATGCCCCGCAGGCTCCGCGCGGCCGCCACGCGATCTTCTCCTTCAAAAAACTGGAGAAAGCTGCGGTGCATGTGGTCGCGCCAGCTCAGCATGAAGTAAACGAGGAACGGCACAAACGAAGCCATAAGCAGGATCTGGTAGAGCGATCCCATGCGCTCGTAGAGCAGATCGGAGAGCGGCTTCTGCTCTTCGTGGATCCGCACTTCCGGAATGACGCCTGGAGGCGGCAGCATGATCACCGACGGCGGGAGTTCCAAGTTGCGCTTGCTTCGCTTGGTTTGCTGCGGCGCAGGCGCCGGCTGTGCTGGCGGCTTCTTCTGCGGGAAGATCATGCCGTAGGTTTTCGTTTCCAACTCGTCGATCTTGTGCCGCCCGCCATCTATGACGTCCGTGATTCGCTGGCTGAACCTCGGCAGTTCTTCCCAAAGCCCGGTCATCTGGGTGTATGCGCCCAATCCCATCAAGTAGAGGAGCATCAGACCCGTGCTGCACACCAGAAAACTGGCCACGCTGCGCGGCAGACGGGCGCGCATCAACAATCCGACGAACGGCTCCAGGATGAAGGCGATGATGACGGCAATGGTAATTGTGATGAAGAAAGCGCGCGCCCAGTAGAGCAGCGCCACAATCACACCCAGTGCGATAACCGGACTCGCGGAAACGCGCAAATCCACGGATTTGAGCTGCTCCAGTCCCTTCAAAGGTCGTGTGAGGATTGCCACGGCGAGGACAACTCTTCCTCGAATCTACCATGCTGCCGCCTATAATGAAATCGCAGATGGTGCTCCACCGGAAGGCGGATCCCAGTTCTTCTCCTGACGCATGACTCATACCGGCCGCATTCTGGCGCTCGACCTCGGAAAAAGGCGTATCGGCCTCGCCATCAGCGATGAGCTGGGCATCACGGCGCAGGGCCTTGCAACCTTGCAACGCCGCAACAAGCGTTCCGACCTTGCGGCGCTGGGAAGCTTGATCCGGGAGCGCGGCGTCACCCAACTATTGATGGGAAATCCGTTGCATATGAGCGGAAAAGAGGGCCGGCAATCCGAATGGGTGCAGGAGTTCGCCGGCGCGCTGGAGAAACATACCCGGATCCCCGTTCGGCTTTGGGACGAGAGACTGACGACCGTGGAAGCCTCGCGCGTGCTGCGGCAGAGCGGCATCAGCATCGAGAAACGCGCGGCCGCGGTGGACCGGCTGTCCGCCGTCATCTTGCTGCAAAGTTATCTCGATTCGGGTGTGCAGCAGTGAGGTCTTTTCGGCGTTGGGTCGCGATGGCGATCCTGCTTGGCGCCACCGCTGGCTACGCTCTCTGGGAGCTGAACCGCCCTTACGCCGCCTTTGGCGAGGAGACTTTCATCGACTTCCCCAAAGGCACCAGCACAACCGAAATGGCCCGCCTGCTCGCTCAATCCGGCGTCATCGCGCATCCGTGGGCATTCCTGGCCGCCCGCGCGTTCCTGCCACGGCGCAAGCTACAGGCCGGAGAATATCGCTTTGCCCAGCCGGCTTCCGTACTGGAAGTCTACGATCGCATCGCGCGTGGTGACGTGTTCTACTACGCACTCACGATTCCCGAGGGCCAGAACATGTTCGATATCGGGGCCGCCGCTGAAAAGCTGAAGGTCTTCAGCGCGGCGGATTTCCTGCGCGTCGCGCGGGATGCTTCCTCCATCCACGATCTCGACCCAGCCGCTCCCACACTCGAAGGCTACCTTTTCCCCAGCACCTACCATCTCACACGCCATGCCAGCCCGCAGCAACTGTGCCAGATGATGACGACCCAGTTTCGCGAAGTATGGAAGCAACTCGGAGCTCCCGCGGACGTGCACGGGACGGTAACGCTTGCGGCTCTGGTGGAGCGCGAAGCCCGCGTTCCCGTGGATCGGCCGCTCGTTTCCTCCGTACTTCACAATCGTCTCAAAATCGGCATGAAACTCGATTGCGACCCCACGACGATCTATGCGGCACTGCTCGACGGCCGGTATCGCGGGACCATTCATCAGTCCGATCTGGCGAGCAGCAGCCCGTACAACACGTACCGGCATGCCGGCCTGCCACCTGGCCCCATTGCCAATCCAGGCCGAGACTCACTCGTCGCCGCCCTCCACCCCGCCGATACAAAGTATCTTTACTTTGTGTTGCGGCCGGATGGTTCGGGCGCGCATACTTTCTCCAAGAGCATTTCCGAGCACCAGGTCGCCACCGCTCAATATCGCCGTGCCAGCCAGCGGGACCAAGTCGAAGAAAGCGCGCCTCGCCGAGCTCATCATCGAAAGAAAGCTCACCCGGATAACTGAGCGCGATTGGCGGGAACTCCTGGGCGCGCTGGCGCCGGTTTCTGAGAGCTACCTGCGCCACCTGCTGGCGGAAACCGGCATTCCAGTCGAACAGCCTTTCGGCGGCGTGCGGCAAAAGACGTTCGATGAGCTGGAACAGTCGCTTCTCGAAATGGAACAGGTCTACACACGGGCCAAGCAGATCGGTGACCGCTCTCGCGCCCAGTTATGCCGCAATGTGGTGATTCAAGCCAAGGACCACGCACGCCTGGCGGCCCGCAGTTCCAAAATCACGCCGGAAAAGAAGACGATGAAAGAGGAGATGGTCCAGTGGCTGCTGGTTTGGCTGGAGAACCCCGGAGTTTTTCCCGCGTGGGTCAAACTCCGGAGACTGAAACTGGAAGGAAGCTAGACATGCGGGTCCAGCATTTTCTGGAGTTCCGACTTGCCCACGGCGCCCACCCGCTGCTCAACCACCTTGCCGCCCTTGAATAGCAGCAGCGTGGGAATCCCGCGGATGTTGTAGCGCATGGCCGTTTGGCCGTTGTCGTCTACGTTCAGTTTGCCTACTTTTGCCTTCCCGTCGTATTCCGACGCGATCGTGTCGATGGTCGGCCCCATTTGCCGACATGGACCGCACCACTCAGCCCAGAAATCCACCAGCACCGGCTGCTGCGAGTTGATCACGTCGGTATCGAATGCCCCGTCCGTAAAAGTCAGGACTTTATCCCCTGCCATCTCTATCCTCCAGTATTATTGGATCTTATTTCCCGCCAAAGGATGCAACGCGTTCTTGCTGCCATCCAATAGCTTGCGATACAAGGCGGCATACTCCGCCGCCGAGGCCCGCCAGGAAAAATCTTTCTGCATACCACGCCGCATCATAGCTTCCCAGACCGGCCGTTTCTCAAAAGCCGCGGAAGCCTCCCGGATGGCTGCCAGTAGGACCGGAGCCGAATACTCCCGGAACTTGAAACCGGTCCCTTCGTCGATAGTATCATCAAGCCCCCCGGTGGCGCGAACCACCGGTATGGTGCCATACCGCAGACTGTACATCTGGTTCAGGCCGCTTGGCTCGTACCGGCTGGGCATGAGAAACATATCGGCGCCGGCCTCGATCTTGTGCGCCAGGGCCTCGTCGTACCCGATTTCCACTGCGATATGGTCCGGATGAGCCGCTGCCACCTCGCGCAGCTTGGCTTCGTACGGGGCGTCCCCCGCCCCCAATGCAACCAGATTGAGGCCGTCCGCTGCTAGCTGCGGGGCGGCTTCGAGAATCAGGTCTGTGCCTTTCTGCGTGGCCAGACGCGACACCATTCCCAGAAGCGGCCGTTCCAAAGCGGCTTCGGGAAAACCGAATTCGCGCAGCAGGTCCCGCTTGCACTCGCGTTTGCCGCTCAAATCCTCGGCCGAGTAGTGGGCGAAGAGGTGGGAATCCGTAGCCGGGTTCCAATCGCGGTAATCGACGCCGTTCAGGATGCCGTAGAGGTCGGCGCCGCGGGCCCGCAGGACGCCGTCCAACCCGAAGCCATACTCGTCGGTCTGGATTTCGGCAGCGTAGCCCTTACTGACCGTGCTCAAGGCGTCACTGAAAATGAGGCCGCCTTTCAGCAAGTTCAACTTTCCGTAGAACTCCAGGCCGTCGGTGCTAAACAACTGCCGGTCCAGGCCGATCCGCGGCAGCACGCTCGGTGGAAACAAGCCCTGGTAGCCCAGATTGTGGATGGTGAGCAACGTTTTCATCCCGAGGAAAGTCGGGTCGTAATTGAAGACGTTGCGCAGATAAACGGGAGCCAACGCGGTCTGCCAGTCATGGCAATGCAAGATTTGCGGGCGAAACACGCGGCGGGCTACGGCCAGGGCCGCGCGCGACAGGACAGCAAAGCGCACGGCGTTGTCGGGGTAGTCGCCAGAGGCATCGCCATAGAGCCCATCGCGATCATAGAGCGCCGGCGCTTCCAGGAAATAGAACGTGGTACCGGCATCAGCCTGGTACAGGCTGGTCTCGTAGACAGTGGCGCCCAGCCAGATGGGCAAGGAGTCGTATACGCGCCGGGCCGAGGTCAACTCGATGCGCCGGTACCGCGGCATCAGCACGGCTACCTCGCACCCGGAATCGCGCAAGGCCGCGGGCAGAGCGCCCACTACGTCGGCAAGACCGCCCGTCTTGGCAAACGGCGCGGCTTCGGAGGCGACCATGAGGACTTTGATCATGCGAAAAGGCGAGAATACTAATTATTGCAGTTTAAGCCCGGCGCGAGGATACTTAGCGCTTTTCGCTAAAATGTATCTGTCGGGACAGCGTCAATGGCAGTGCGTTTCATTCTGACTGACTACGTGGACCAGGGCATGGCAGAGGCCAGTTATGACAAGCTGGAGGACAATAGTTATTCCGGCCGGGTGCCATCTTGCCCCGGCGTCCTAGCGTTGGCTCCCAGTTTGCGTGCTTGTGAAGAAGAGTTACGCTCCACCCTCGAAGATTGGATTCTCTTAAGTCTCAAGCTGAGGCATCGTTTGCCCGTTCTGGGAACCTAACAACCGCTTGCTTTGCGCGCGGCTCAGCAAAGCGGCTGCGTGTTTGATAATTGCTGGTATGAGCCGCGACCACGGGGAGCGTTCCTGGGAATCGCGTCTCAGTTCTCCAGGTACGTATACCCGTGCAACCCCTCTTCGTAAAACCGCAGCAGCTTGCCGGATTCTTCGTAACTCATGCGGCTCTCACGGACCGCGGTCTCAACGTCCTTGCGCATTTCGGCGATCAGCGAATCGGCATTGAATTGCACATACTTCAGTACTTCACGAACCGTATCCCCCTTGATGACGGCATCGAGGATGACATCGCCTGCCGGGCTCAGCTTGACGTGTACGGCGTTGGTATCGCCGAACAGGTTGTGCAAGTCACCGAGTATCTCCTGGTAGGCGCCTAACAAGAACGCGCCCAGATAGTAGTCCTGCCCGTTGAACGGATGCAGCGGCAGAGTACGCTTCACGTCGCGGCGGTCAATGAATTGATCCACTTTGCCGTCCGAATCGCAAGTGATGTCGCCCAACACCGCGTACTGCGTGGGACGCTCATCCAGCCGGTGGATCGGCATGATCGGGAACAACTGCTTGATGGCCCAACTATCCGGCATGCTCTGGAAGAGCGAGAAATTGCAGAAGTACGTGTCCGCCAGCATGGCGTCCAGGCCTTCGAATTCTTCCGGAAAATCATCCAGGTCGCGCGCCATCTTCTGAATGCGCCGGCAAATGGACCAGAAGAGGTTTTCCGCCAGGCAGCGCTGTTCGAGCGGAAGATAGCCCAAGCTGAATAGGTTGAGCGCCTGGTCGAGCGCTTGCTGCGCGTCGTGATAGCTTTCAAGCACGTTTTTGGCGCTCAGCGAGCGGTTGGTTTCCTGCAAATCGATCAGTGGCTGTTCCGGTTCCGTGGGCAGTTCGCCCACTTGGTCGTCACCATAGCCCGCCACGCCCAGAACATTGAACACGAGTGCGCTGTGATACGCCGTAATGGCGCGGCCGCTCTCGCTCACGATGGTTGGATGCGGCACGCCGGCCTCGTCGCACACGTTTTGGATGTGGTAAACCACGTCGGCGGCGTATTCCTGCAACGTATAGTTGACGCTCGACTCGAAGTCGGTCTGCGATCCGTCGTAGTCGATGCCGAGGCCGCCCCCGACATCCAGATAGCGAAGCCCCGCGCCGGCCTTCGCGAGGTCGGCGTACATGCGCGCAGCTTCGTTGACCGCGGCCTTCAAGTGGCGGATGTTCGTGATCTGGCTGCCCAGATGGAAGTGGAGCAGGTGGAGGCAATCGGCCAGCCCGCGCAGTTTTAGTTCTTCCAGCGCCCGCACCGCTTCGCTGGTGGTCAAGCCGAATTTGGAGCGGTAGCCCGCCGACGATTTCCAGCGCCCCGCACCACGGCTGGCAAGCTTGACGCGCAGGCCAATGGTTGGCCGCACCCCCACGCGCTCGGAGCAGCGCGCGATCAGGTCCAGCTCGGTGTACTTCTCGATCACAGGGATGATGTGCCGGCCCACTTTCTGGGCCAGCATCGCCATCTCGATGTATTCTTCGTCCTTAAAGCCGTTGCAGATGATGGGCGTGTCGTTATTGGCGAGTGCCATTACGGCCAGCAACTCGGGTTTGGAGCCAACTTCCAGGCCAAAATGATAGGGCCGGCCGTACTCCATCACCTCCTCCACCACCTGCCTCTGCTGATTCACCTTGATCGGGTAGACGCAGAAGTAGCCGCCCTGGTACTTATGCTCAGAAATGGCGCTTTGGAATGCCGAGTGGATTTCCCCCAGCCGGTGTTTCAAAATGTCGGCGAAGCGGATCAGGATCGGCAACGAAATGCCCCGCAGTACCAGCGTGTCGACGAGTTCCTTGAGGTCAATTGCGCGCGCCGGGTCCTTCTCCGGGTGAACCAGAATGTGGCCGTTGGGAGCCACGGAAAAGTAGCCCTTCCCCCAGCTCGCCACGTCATAAAGGTCGCCGGCATCCTGCGTGGACCAGCGCTCCGTAGGCTCCAGAATCGCCGATCCTTTGCGGCCGTTTCTCTCCAACTTTACCCCCCGAAAATCTCAGTGTCCTTCGAAACGGGGCTCAGGGCAAGTAATTTCTGGGCTGTTTCAGCGGAAAAGACTCCCAGATGCTGCCGGGGGGTTGTTACAGATCCGATACAGATGACGAACCGGCCACAGCCAGGTGCCAAAACGGGTATTTCACTTACACAAGCCACATGTCGCTAGGTGCCCCGCTTCTGAGCCGCTTTGCGGAGGGCAGCCACATCGGCAATATCCTGCGGTCTTCCCGCCGCTAGCTTCGCTGTGACCAGATCCTCTAGAGAAATGAAAGGTGCTCTAAGGCCGCTTGTGGGATCAATGACGGCCTCCACCCTGTTTTCCCATGCCCGGTCGAAATCAACGCCGGCGATTTCGGGCAGAATATCCACCACAATCGGAGCGCGCCCCATGCGGAAAAACTTATCGCGCTGGATGAAATCCTCGGCTGTGACTTCCGCTAGCGGAGCGCCAAACTTGACCAGTGCAGTATACAGAGCCTTGCTGTTCTCAGGTTCGGGCCTAATGAGGAGATCAATATCTTTGGTTGCCCGCGGCTGTGCGTGAAGGGAAACTGCATAGCCTCCAACGATCAGATATTTAACTTTCTGGGCGTTGAAGATGGACAAGAGTTCTTTGAAGTCGTCGAACATCCGCCGTTGGTTCCTTCATCCGGTAAGTCGCAAGAGAGAGCTCTGCAACCGCATTCATGCGGGCATGCGCGGGCATTTCCTGCCAGTCCCGGTATTCCTCCGCCTTCAAAGCGTCGAGGCTGGCGAAGGTGCGTATCACTTTGTCCATGCGTCCGCTTTGTACCACGCCGCCGTCACGCCTCGCAACATCTGCCCGGTGCCCGAGAAGGTTCAAGTCCGGTGGCAGCCACGGCGTTGGCGGCTTTAGTGGGAATTCTCCCGCTTGCATCCCCTTTCCCGCCGCCGCACAATAAGCCTAGAGGAGGGTCGTGCGATGCAAGACCTCCCATTCCGCGACCGCGTGCAAGCGGGCCAATTCCTCTCGCGAAAACTAAAGGCTTACGCAGATCGAACCGATGTGATCGTTCTGGCACTGCCTCGCGGCGGCGTGCCGGTGGCGCTGGAGGTCGCGCGCTTACTTCATGCGCCTCTGGACGTGTTTCTGGTGCGTAAGCTCGGCACGCCCGGGCAGGAAGAACTGGCCATGGGCGCCATCGCTTCGGGCGGCATACGCGTGCTCAATGATGAGGTTGTGCAGTCTCTGCACGTGCCGGAGCGTGTGATCGACTCGGTTACCGCCAGGGAATTGCGTGAGTTGGCGCGGCGCGAGCGTTTGTACCGGGAGGGACGTCCGCCGCTGGATGTCACTGACCGCACGGTGATCCTGGTGGACGATGGCCTCGCGACTGGGTCTACGATGCGTGCCGCCGTTGCGGCTTTACGGCCGGCGAAGCCAAAGCGAATCGTCGTCGCCGTTCCCCTCGCAGCCGCGCCCACATGCCGGGACCTGCGCGGAGAAGTTGATGAACTAGTCTGCCTTCAGACGCCCGAGCCCTTTTACTCCGTCGGCTTCTGGTACGAGGATTTCTCGCAGACGAGCGACGACGACATTCGCGAGATGCTGGAACTCGAGAAGGTGTGACCGGCGCAAGCGAACAGATTCTGCGGCTGACTCTTGCCTCCGTGACGCTCGAAGGCGCGCTACGGATTCCTGAAGGCGCTACAGGCATCGTGCTGTTTGCACATGGCAGCGGCAGCAGCCGCCACAGCCCGCGCAATCGCTACGTGGCGCAAGCGCTAAACGAGGGTGGCCTCGCGACCTTGCTGATCGATCTTCTCACCTCGGCCGAGGAGCGCGAAGACGACCGGACGGCCCGCCTGCGTTTCGATATCCACCTGTTGGCGGAACGCGTGATCGCTGCAACCGGCTGGCTACTGCAAAATGCGGCCACCAAGCATCTGCGAATTGGATATTTCGGCGCTTCAACCGGCGCGGCGGCAGCACTCGAAGCGGCGGCTGAGCGGCCCAACGAGATCGGCGCGGTGGTCTCGCGCGGTGGACGGCCGGATCTGGCTCTGCCCGATCTGGGGCGTGTCAAGGCCCCGGCCTTGCTCATTGTGGGTGGGCGTGACGCGGCGGTGATCGAAATGAACCGCGAAGCATTCGAACACCTGCAAACGGAAAAACGGCTGGAGATCGTGCCCGGAGCCACGCACCTGTTTGAAGAACCGGGCACGCTCGAACGGGTGGCCCACCTGGCTCGCGACTGGTTTGTGGAGCATCTCTGCCAACTCACAGATGTGCGATGAGGCGCCTGATGCCTTCACGGAATGTATCCGATGGCGTCAGCAGGCTCAGCACCAGGTAAGCCTCGGTTTCGAAATCGTAGAAGAACCCGGGCTGCACCAGCACGTGATCCTGTTGCAGGAGATCAAGACACCATTGCTCTTCGGTCTTGGTGCGTGGCACCCGCACGGTGGCATACCAACCTCCCTCAACCTGCAATACTCGGGCGCCCGAAGGATCATCGATACGTTCTCGCAAAATCGCCAGGTTTTCGTTCACGCGTGACGTAATCTGCTGCCGGACGGATTCGCCCGCTTCGAGCAGCCTCGGCAGGGCGTGCTGCACCGGCGTTCCCGCCGACAAATAGGTATCGGCCATCAGTTCCAGCCGCTCAAGCGCCTCCGACCGGACCGCGGCCGGCCCATCAATCACGATCCATCCGAGCTTCATCTGCGGAAGCCCGGCAATTTTCGACAAACCGCTCAGGCAAAACGTCAGCGATTGGTCGATTCCGGTGAGCGACGGCACGCGCTCGGGGTCCGGTCCGAAGCGGTAGTCGGCGAAAACCTCATCGGAGATCAGCGCCAGCCCGCGCTCCGCGGATAGCTCCATGAGTTGCTCCAGTTCGTGGTGCTTTACGAAGGAGCCAGTTGGATTGTTCGGATTCACCAGCACGATGGCCCGCGTGCGCTCGCTGATCGCCTGAGCCAGCGCCTCGAGATCGATCGACCAGCCGTCGTCGTAGACCAGTGGATATTGGATCACGCGGACCAGTTCCATCTGCGCCAGAAACTCAAACAGCGGATACGACGGCCGGGGCACCAGGACTTCATCGCCCGCATCCGCCAGCAATTTGAACAGCCAACTGTAGGACTCGCTGGTGCTCGCCGTGAGAAAGATGCGGGCCGGATCGACAATCATCCCACGCGCCGAATAGTAGTCGGCCACAACCTGGCGCGCCGCGCGCATTCCCGCCGGCGCAGGCTCGTAAACGAGGGCGCGCGCGTCCCGGAACGAGCTGAGAATCAACTCCTCCGGATACGAGAAGCCGGCGCGCGTGGGGTTCGATTCGGTCAGGTCCATGATCTCCGCGCCTTGACGGCGCAGGTCACCAAGCACCTGCGCCAGTCGGTTCGGCCGCAGGTCCCAGTGGAGGCGGTACGAAAACATGCGTCTGGCCATTCTAGCGGAGCGCGCGCGGCACGCGCATGTTCCCTTTCGCGCTATTGCGAGTTTGCACTAAAGAACTACTCAGATCCCGCCGAATAAACACCTGAGGAGCTTGGATGATTACGCGGATCCTTTCAGTAGTTCAGTTCAATCCCGCCCGCTTCTGGACGGCACTGGCCTGGCTTCTTGTATCCGGCTGGCTGGTGCAGCCCGCCAATGCCGGTTATGGGCAAGTGCCGATGTACTTCGTCGAAAATCGGGGCCAATTCGACGGGCATGCAAAGTATGTCGCCAGGGGATCCCGGCTGACCGGCTATTTTGATGCGACTTCGGTCGTCTTCGCGGTAGACGAGGCAAGTTTCCGCTTGAGTTTTCCTGGGGCAAATCCCGCGTCTCGCCTGGAGGGCATGGGGCCGTCCGCGGCGCGCGTTAACTTCTTAGTGGGGGCGCCGGCCCAGTGGAGGACGGACCTTCCGGCTTGGGACGCCATCGCATACCGCGCCATTTTTCCCGGCGTCGATCTGATCTATTCTTCCACCCGCGATCGCTTGAAATCAGATTTCATCGTGTCGCCCGGCGCCGATCCCGAATCCATCCGGCTGCGCTACGAGAGTGGGGCAATTCATCTGGACGGAGCGGGCGCACTGGTGGTACCTGCTGGCCGCAGCGCATTCCGTGAGGAGCCACCCGTCATTTATCAGGAAATCGCGGGCGAGCGAGTCGCGGTGGAGGGCGCTTATCGGCTGCGCCACGATGGAACGGTCGGGTTTCGCGTCGGACCGTATGACCATCGGCAACCGCTCATCATCGATCCCGCGCTCAGCTACAGCACGTTTCTTGGTGGGAATGGGATGGGCGCCGTTACCTCCATTGCCGTGGACGGTGCGGGAAATGCTTACCTGGCTGGATGGACCACGTCCACAAATTTACCGACAGTGAACGCCGTTCAATCGCAACAGAAAGGCAGCGTCGACGCCTTCGTTGCCAAGCTCGGCCCAGGCGGCAACAGCCTGATCTACTGCACGTATCTTGGCGGGCGTAGCGACGATCGCGCTTTTGGAATCGCCGTGGACTCTTCCGGCAATGCATATGTCACCGGCTGGACGGGATCCGGCGCATTTCCAGTTGTTTCACCCGCCCAATCTACGCTGGCCGGAGGAAAAGATGCTTTCGTAGCCAAATTGAATCCGGCAGGCAACAGCTTGATCTATAGCACGTACCTCGGCGGCGCCGGCAACGACAGTGGCAACGGCATTGCCGTCGATGCAGCAGGCAACGCGTACGTGGCCGGCTACACGTACTCATCGAACTTCCCCACGCTGAGCGCCTACCAGACTTCAAACAATGGAACAGAGAATGCGTTCATAGCCAAATTGAGTTCCGCTGGAACGCTGATCTATAGCACCTACCTGGGCGGCAATGGGAGCGATGGCGCGGCGGCAATTGCGGTGGACAGCGCGGGCAACGCCTACATCACGGGCGGTACTACTTCGACCAACTTTCCCACTGCATCGCCCCTGCAGTCTGCCAACGGCGGCAATCAGGACGCGTTCATCACGAAACTGAACGCGACGGGCAACGGGCTGATCTACAGCACATATCTGGGGGGCTCCGGTGGCGCGGCCGGGTCGATGGAAGCCGGCACAGCTATCGCCGTAGGCGCAACGGGCGCAGCCTATGTCGCTGGCGTCACCAACTCCACCAATTTCCCTGTGACTTCCGGAGCTTTGCAGCCGGCTTACACTGGTGGCGGAAGTGATGCATTCGTAGCGAAACTGTCTCCCGCCGGCACGAGCCTCGTGTACTCAACCTACCTCGGCGGCAGCAGCTTTGATTACGCCTCTGGCATCGCTGTCGATTCATTTGGAAACGCCTACGTTACCGGTTACACCGGTTCTTCCGACTTTTGGAGCTTGCGCGCTGTGCAGTCCGGGAATGACGGTCTTTACGACGCCTTTCTAACGAAGCTGAATCCAACCGGCGCAGCGATCCTCTCCAGCACCTACCTGGGAGGTAGTGGGAGCGATTCGGCCAACGCCGTGGCGATCGATTCCCTAGGCAACGCATTCATCGCCGGACTCACACAATCCGGCGATTTCCCGCTGAGCAACCCTCTGCAAACGGTGAATGGTGATTCGTACAGCGGCTTCGTCTCCAAGATCTCGCCAGGCTGGATGGCCGGCGTTTTTCTCAATGGCTCGTGGTACATCGATCGCAACCGCAACGGCGGCTATGACGGCCCCGCAGCCGGAGACGAGACATTCTCATTCGGACAGGCGGGCGATGTGCCGGTCGCCGGTGATTGGACCGGATCGGGCACGATCAAGATCGGCGTCTTCCGCGGCGGCCAATGGCTGCTCGACTGCAACGGCAATGGCGTCTGGGATGGCGTCGCTGGCGGCGATTGCCTATACACCTTCGGGCAAGCTGGCGATGTTCCCGTGGTCGGTGACTGGAACGGCAACGGGAAGGCCAAAATCGGCGTGTTTCGCGGCGGCTTCTGGATGCTGGATGTCAACGGCAATGGCGTGTGGGACGGAACCAGCGGTGGCGATAACGGGTTCTATCTAGGCAATGCCGCTTACAAGCCGGTCGTGGGCGACTGGAGCGGTTCCGGAACCAGCAAGGCCGGCGTCTTCCTCAACGGCACCTGGTATCTCGACACCACCGGCAGTGGCCAATGGGATCAAGCCGCCTACTTCGGCCAGGAAGGCGATATTCCCGTCATCGGTGACTGGAGTAATTCCGGCAAGTCGTACATCGGTGTCTTCCGCAACGGCTATTGGATTGTAGACATGGACGGCACCTGGACCTACGATGGCATCGGCACCGGCGACAGCGCATTCTGGCTTGGCAATTCGTCGTTCACGCCCGTGGTCATGCGCTGAACCCCGTAGCGCGGGGATACCGCGCCTTTGGCGGGATACCCGCGGGTTCTAACCGGCGACACCCAATCCACACAGCCTGCGACCCACCCGGCAACCCGCCCACGCCCTCACGCTAAAATAGCTAGTACGTGACGGCCAAGACCTTTTACATCGAAACGTTCGGTTGCCAGATGAACGCCCATGACTCTGAGAAAGTCATCGGCACCTTACTGTCCAAGGGCTATACGCAAGTGGAGACCGCCGAAGCGGCCGAGCTCGTTCTCTACAACACCTGCAGCATTCGCGACAAGGCAGAGCAGAAAGTTTTCCACCGGCTCCAGCAGTTCAAGCGCGATGCGGGAAAAGGCAAAGTATTCGGCGTCCTCGGTTGCGTGGCCCAGCAAGAGGGCGAAAAGATCTTCGACCGAGCCCCGCATGTGAGCCTCGTCGCCGGCTCGGCCAGTTATACGAAACTGCCGCAAATGCTAGTGCAGCTCGAAGCGGGCGGCCGCCGCGTCACCGGGCTGAGTCTCGATACCGACGAGACATTCGAAACGCCGTTCACCCGGCGTGACAATCCGCATCGCGCCTACATCACCATCATCGAGGGCTGCGACAAATCGTGCGCCTACTGCGTGGTTCCGTTCACGCGCGGCCCCGAACGCAGCCGCACCAGCGCCAGCGTGATGGAGGAAGCGCGCCATCTCGCAGACACCGGATACACCGAAATTCAGCTTCTGGGGCAAAACGTCAACAGCTACCGCGATCCCTCACCTGCGGGATGGGATTTCGCCACGCTACTGGCGCGCGTTGGTGAGGTTCCCGGCATCCGGCGTGTGCGGTTCACCACCTCGCATCCACGGGATTTCGTCAAGCCGATCGTGGATGCCATCGACGCCAATCCGGCGCTGTGCGACCACGTGCACCTGCCCGTCCAGTCGGGATCGAACCATGTACTAAGCGCCATGGACCGGCTCTACACTCGCGAGGAATACATGCGCCGGATCGAGTGGTTGAAGAACGCGCGCCGCAACATCGCCATCACGACCGACATCATCGTCGGCTTCCCCGGCGAGACTGAAGCCGACTTCAACCAAACCCTCGCGCTGCTGGACGAGGTCCAATACGACTCTCTGTTCAGTTTCAAATATTCCCCTCGTCCCAACACTGCCGCACAGAATCTTGGTGACCAGATTCCCGAAGGAGAAAAGACGCGCCGCCTCATGGTTCTGCAAGAACGCCAGCGCGCGATTCAGATCCGGCGCAATTCCGAGGCCGTGGGCATGGTTCAGGAAGTTCACGTGGAAGGCAAAAACCAGGCGCTGGGACAATGGATCGGCCGCACTTCCCAAAATCGCACTCTGAATTTCACACACGCGACGATGGACGGCGAAAATCTGGTTGGCAGCTACCTCAACGTGCGTGTGACGCGCGCGGGACCGAACTCGCTGGTAGGCGAGAGTGTGATGTAATGGTTTCGGAGGAGGCGATGGTATGGAAGTCGAAATGAAAATTCGTGGCTTGATGATGGATCCGGGCACGAACATGCCGATCGTCATTTTGAAAGACATCAACAGCAGCACGGTGCTTCCCATCTGGGTCGGCATCTACGAAGCCAACGCCATCGCGCTCGAAATTGAAAAAGTCTCGACTCCACGCCCCATGACTCACGACCTGATGAAAAGCGTGCTGCTGGGCCTGCGAACCGGCATCCGAAAAGTCGTGGTGAACGAACTGAAAGAGGACACCTTCTACGCCGTCATCTGGCTGGAACGCGATGGCGAGCTGATCTCGGTGGACTCCCGGCCGAGCGATGCCCTGGCCCTCGCGCTGCGGCTCGATTGTCCGATCTTTGTCGAGGATGGCGTTCTCAAGAATTCGAAACTCGCCGCCGCTACGTCGGACAAAATCAATAACGAAGAACTGCGCCGCTGGCTGGAAGGTCTCAACGACGAGGACCTCGGCCGCTACAAGATGTAGCTCGTTCCGCCAACTTGGAAAACCCGGAAATGGCCGCAAGTCCGAAGGCCGCATCTCTTGCCGATCTGGCGGAGTGTCTCCAACTCCTCGGAAGCCGTCCGCTTAAACTGATTGCTGACGCCGTTCAACCTGCGTTTCGCGAGTCTTTTTGGGACGATCCCCAGTGGAAGTTCTCGCGTGATGCCGACACCATTGCCGATAAGAAGCTGCTTCCCTTCCCTGAGGACTCGTTTCAATTCTCCCTCGCTAACGAGCAATCCAAGCAGGATTTTCATCTCCACTCCAGCGTCTTGGAGATCTATGCTTCAAACTTCCCGCTTGAGCTTCGCTACACAACAGGCGCGGAAGAAAAGAATATCGGCGTGCCTTCGGGGATTCTCATCGTGCCGCCAGGCGTTGCCCACTGCGTAAAGCTGCATGGATTGACTTTTGTGTTTCAGGTAGCGATCAGCGGAAAGGTTCACAACGATAAGGTCATGGTCGAATCGCCGGCCAGACCATGAGTTAGCGCCATTATGCCGTCCAATCCCCTGGCTCCGCCGTCGCCATGTGCAGCCATCCCTCGTGCGGTAGAGTGCCCAGCGGCAGACCGCCCTGCCACAAGGAAATCGAGAATTGCAGCGGGACGCCGGCTGCCGCTCCGATGACGCGAAACGGCACTTCTATTTCGAGCAACCGCGCTAACGCGGCCTTCACTTCCATCGACGCCGCCATGACTGCACCGCTCTCGATCTTCACCGCCACCGTTATCGGTTCTGAGCCGGCGCGCACAACGAAGCGAACCCGCAGCTCGGCGCCTCCGGCCATGTCGTCAATCCGCGTGTCGAAGTCAAGCCGCAAGTAAGCCGACGCGCCATCCGTGCCGTAGTGCACCTCGCGAATCGGGAATTGCCGCCCATGCATGGCGCCCGATCTCGGATCGCCGCGATACACCCCTGCGCCCAGCCATTCAAAGTACGTCGTCACCTCGCCGTCAATCACGGGATGTATGAAGCCGGCTGGCTCTTGCCGGAATTCCTCCGCGGCGACCTTCAGGATGGGCCGCGAGAGCTTGTCTGGCGGATGCTGGCCAAGTGCGCGGTATACGTTGGCCAGGTGGCTGCGGTACAGCCGGTCGAAATCGGGACGGTTCGCTGACTCATGTTCAGGACCGTACCACCAGCACCAATCGCTTCCCTCGGCAATCAGCAATTCTTCGAGAGCCAGACGCCTGTTCTCCTCCGCCACCCCTTGCGCCGCATCGAACACTTCACGCGTCTCCAGCAGGTATTCCCACGCTTGATTGTCCTCTGCCGCCCCGATCCAAACATCGAAGTTCGCGCCGATCCATGACCCCGGAAAAATGTGATCGAGCGAGTCCGCTTCGATTCGGCTCAGCGCTTCGCTCACCGTCAGCGCAGTCATGTCCGGCGCTTCAGAGATCCGATGATAAAGCTCTCGCAGGAACGGGCGTCCGTTCTGGTGGTAGTACTCCCATGCATTTTCACCGTCGAGGATAATGGGTACCAGTGCATCGCGCCCGCGTGACAACATCGAGCGGCAGTTTTCCCGAATGCGCCCGAGGAAGTCCTGCACCGCTTCGCGGGCTTCCATCCGCGAATAGACAAATCCGATCAGATCGCTGAGGTAGTGGTCGCGGAAGATCACGCGGATCTCGCTGCCCTGCTGGGTCCAGCGATAAGGCCTGTACAGTGCCTCTACTCCGCTGGCCCGCTCCAGCGTCCGGTCCAGTACGCCGCTGTCGGTCGCTGCCCAATGGAATCCCGTGTCCGCGGCCAGCCGGAAGACCTCATCAGAGACAGAGCCCTCTGAGGGCCACAAGCCTACAGGCGTGCTTTGGAACTCGGACGAAATGTAGTCGCGTGCCATCCGAAGCTGCCGTGCGGCATCCTGAGGGTAGTGAAAGCGGCGCGGAAGGGTCACGCCTGGATGGGAAATCGCGGCGATATCGGAGTCGCACAGTAAAGGCAGGATCGGGTGATAGTAAGGCGTCGTGGAAATCTCGATCTGTCCGGAACTGGCGGCTTGGTGATAAGCGGGAATGACCAGTCCGAGAATCTGTTTCTGTTTTTCGAGCATCAACGCCTGGTCCGCGAGATCGAAGTTGCGGCCCTTGCGGATGAGCTCGCGAACCACCGGATCGTTCTCCAGGAACTCTTCATCAAACCAGGCGATCTGCGAAAGGATTTGCAGATCGCGAAACTCCTGGGCCGAAAACGCCCATTTCGTATAGGTGGAATCTTTCTGCGCGCGGCGTGCTTCGTAAAGTTCGGCGTATCGGGGAAAGCGGCCGATCATCCGTTCCGGATGCGCGTGAAAGAAATGCTCCAGAATCAGATCACGCTCGGCATCTGTGAGGGCCTCCGCCGGCTTGGCGGCGCACTCTAGAAAAGGATCCCGTGCATTGCCGGCGGCGTACTCGGCAACTTGCACCATCATCGACGGCACCAGGTTGAACGTCTGATGGATTTTGGGGAATTCCTCGAGCACATGCACCATGCCGTAATAGTCCTTGAGTGCATGAAGCCGGGTCCAGGGCAGATGATACTGCCCCGTGACCAAATCCTTGTAAAACGGCTGGTGCATATGCCACAGAAAGCACAGGTAGATTTGTGACATGGCTATCGCGCGAAGTAGCTCCGAGTCGGCGCCGGTGGCGCCGGACTTCCTCGCAGCGCCAGCCAGAGAATATCGTTCAGCTCGTTATCATCGGCTCGATCTTCTTCTGTGAAATCCAGCTTCATTGACCTGGAGGCGGTGGCTGAGACCGCGGGGTTGCGCGCATCGAGTGCCACGCGTGGCTTTTCGGCGGCATAGGGCGCCGTATCCGCCATCAATTGAAACGCTGCGTGCATAGGACGCGCACCAGCGTCGAAGTGGGTCATGGGATTGAGGCCCAGCACGAGCTCTATGGTTCGCAGAACGGACGTGGTGTTGTACATCGTACTGTCCACGGCATGGCGGCGGACATACGGCGAAATGACGAATGCAGGCGAGCGGTGCGAGTCGACGTGATCCGGCCCGTTCTGTGCGTCGTCCTCCAGCACGAAAATCGCTGTCGAGGGCCAGAAGCGGCTGTGTGAGATGCCTTCCACAATCGTGCCCAGAGCGTAGTCGTTGTCAGCAACCAATGACAGTGGAGTGAGCTTCCCGGGTACTGTCCCGGAGGTATGATCGTTTGGCAACCGCATAACGATGAGTCGCGGCATCTCTCCACTGCTCTCAAACTCAGCCAAATCGCCGAGGAATACTTTCGCTCGCTCCACGTCCGGGTAATCGAGATCGAAGCTTCGATAGTGGAGGTTGGTTACATTGCGCAAAACAGGGTCGAGGACCGACTCGACCTGCGTCCCATCGGCAACCGGCGTCTTGAGATTGATCGTGAAATAACCATAATTGCGCATGCTGATTCCCGCTGCCCCGGCGTTGGTCCACAGGTAACCGGCCGGCGGAACCGCCGTTGCCTCCAGGCCTTCGTAGTCGTATAGCTTGCGCCGTCCACCGTAGCTGTTGGGCCACATCCTTTGCACGTAGTCGGAAGCAATCGCGGCCGTGGACCAGTTGTGGCCGTCCGCGCTGACATCCGAGTTCACATAGAAATTATCCAGCAGCACGAACTCCCTGGCGATCTTGTGCTGGTTAGGCGTGGCCTGCTCTCCGAACAGGACCAGCGATGGATCGCCGTTGCCCTCCTTGACGTCGCCCAGCACCTGGTCGTATGAACGGTTTTCCTTCACGATATAGACGATGTGTTCGATGCGCGAAGGCGTACCCGGATGATTGGGAATGGGACCTGTATTTGCCGTGCCGGCGTCATCCAGACGGGAATCCCGATACGGTGAATTTGCCAGAACAGTCTTCGAGTATTCGCGCAACTGCTCATCTCCAATTGGATCGACGAATGAAGCCGTGCCAGTTTGGATGCGTCCCACGTACTGCGGAGCCGCCGCTACGCCTTCATGTACGGACTCGGGACGCCGGGTTGGATTGGGACCTTGCGGATTCGCATGGGACCCGCCCCCGCGTCCATTCAATACCACCAATCGTCCGTCAGCTAAGGCGCGCGCAGCCGTTGGATACCAACCCGTCGGGACAAACCCGAGCACGTTGCTGCGATCCTGTGAAACGTCAACGACCGCCACGGCATTCGCGTCCGAGCAGACTACGAAAAGGCGCTTCCCATCAGGGCCTAACGCAAGCGCGCTCGGCGTCATGCCTAGGGGTTGGCGCGGAGTCATGGCGACATTGATGGATTCGGCCAGCCGCAGTTCGTTCGACTCCGAAACGCCGAAAGCGTAAACGCTGTTGGTGTTGGCGGCCGACACGAACAGCCGCGCCATCCACGCTTGCTCCCCTTCAGCCGGTTCGTTCTTCCCGGCGAGCCAGACCATGTCGGTTGGATGCGGGGCCACTCGCACGTTTGCCACGAGGCTGCCATCCTGTGTCTGGTACTGCCCTACCGAACCGTCGGTCCAACTGCTCACGAAGAAAGATCTGCCACCCGGCGGAAACAGGATGCGATAAGGGCGGCGGCCTGTTTTCACGCGGTCAATCACCATACCCGACTGCGGATTGATCACCACGAGCGAATCATGATACAAATCGGCGGCATAAATCAGACGGCCGTCCGGCGTGAGCGCAACGTCTCCGATAAAGTCCCGGTTGGTTCTTTTGTCCTCTGGAACAACGACGAAGGTGCGCGCCGGCCGCAAGGTGCCTTCCGAAAATGTGAACTCGAACACGGCGGCTTTCGACCCGCCGCCCACATAAACTCGATCGCCTTTGGGTGAGAACGCCAGACCCAGCCACGCGTCCGCCACCGGAACGCGTGAAATCTCACGCGCGCTTTGGGCATCAATCACGCTGACCGAGGGTGGCTTGTAACCGCCATTCAACACCAGCAGGTAGCGGCCATCACGTGACAGGGCCGAAGACATTGGGAATGTGTCCAGCGGTACTTGCTTTCCCGCCGGCGATAGCCGCCATCCACTATTCAAAAGAAAGCCGCCGTTCCCGAGCGGCCCGACGCGTTCCGGAGGTGCAGGTTGCGAGACCAACACCATACTGAAAATCAGTAGTGCCGCTACGGCACAAAACGTCCAGTTAGGTTTCGGTGGGAAATGAGGCATCAAGAATTCTATAGTGGCACAGGCCGCAGGCCCCGTGACCTTCGACTGGTTCTTGTAGCGTGGGGCGCCCTTTGCGGGACACCCGCGGCTTTTCTGTCGTTGGGAGCGGCCCGCGCTCTAGCCCCCGATGGCGTACATGGGTCGCGGTGGCGGAACGAAACGGACACTATTGATTTCGTGCCCCGCCCATTTCTCTTGCACGTTTGCACGAATCAGTGCGGCCACATCATCATCGCTCGCCCCGGAGCGCAGCAGAGACTTTACATTCGCTTCTTCAATCGCAAACAAGCAGTACCGTAGCTTGCCATCGGAAGTCAGCCTAATGCGATTGCAGTTCATGCAGAACGGCCGCGTGACCGACGCGATGAAGCCTACCCGTCCCACGCCATCGGCATAAGCGTATTCGGTAGCGGGCGCTCGTGGATCTCGGTCCGGAATCTCGATCAGCGGTGATATCTCACGAGAGAGCGTACCGATGATTTCGTCCGCCGTCAGGACTCGGGTGCGGTCCCAAAGCTGTTGTGCGTCGAGCGGCATGAATTCGATGAATCTCGGTTCGATCCCGCGCTCACGGCAGTAGCGTGCGATCGGCACGATATCCGGCTCGGTCAGATCCTTCACCGCCACAGCGTTTAACTTCACCGGGCCGTATCCCAGGCTCAGGCAGGTCTCGATACCGGCGAGGACTTTGGGCAAATCATCTCGGCGGGTAATTTGGCGAAACCGCTCATGATCGAGCGTGTCCAGGTGAACGTTAATGCGGCGCAAGCCGGCCTCAAATAGCGGCTTGGCCAGATCCGCCAGCAGAACGGCATTGGTGGTCAGAGCGAGGTCCTGGATTCCTGGAACCTCCGCGAGTTTGCGCATCAGCACCGGTAGATCCTTGCGTACCAGAGGCTCGCCCCCGGTGACGCGCAGCTTGGTAATTCCTAAGCGCACCGCCACCCGCACGAACCGCTCAATCTCTTCGAACGAGAGAATCTCGCCGCGCTCCATGAACTCCACGCCGCTTTCCGGCATGCAGTAGAAGCACCGGATATTACAACGGTCGGTGACGCTGATCCGAAGATTGTTGTGCAGTCGCCCAAAAGTGTCGATGAGCGGGCTTGTATCCATGCCGGTTCACTTGACCGCGAGCATCCGCTCGATCGGGAGGCGGGCGCGGCGCATTAAATCGTCGCTGAGGTCCACACTCGGCTCGAGATACAACAGCGCGTCGCGGAGTTTCTCGAGCGTGTTCATGCGCATGTACGGGCATTCGCTGCAATTGCAGTTTTCGTTGGCAACAAAGTGGAATTTCTTTCCCGGCGCCAGCTTGTGGAGCGAATACTGAACTCCGCTCTCCGTCATGACGATGAACTCTGGAGCCGTGGAGCGAACGCACCAATCGATGATCGCCGACGTCGAGCCGATAAAGTCCGCCATCTCCAAAACCGCCGGCGGGCACTCGGGATGAGCGACAACGAGAGCATTGGGATGATCAGACCGCGCCGCCGCCAGCCGCCGCACCGGAAATGTGGCATGCACGACACAGGTGCCCTGCCAGATTTTCATGTTCTTCCGGCCGGTCTGCTGCTGGACATAGCTTCCGAGGTTTTGATCCGGCAGAAAGAGAATGGTCTTATCCTGCGGAATTGAGTTGACAATCCGAACGGCGTTGCGCGAGGTACACAAAATGTCGCTCTCGGCCTTCACCTCGACCGACGTGTTGATGTAGCTGACAATCACATGGTCCGGATGGAGCCGCCGGTACTTACGCACCGGCTCGACCATGCAACTGTCCACCAGGCTGCAACTTGCATCACGGTCGGGAACCACCACCGTCCGCCCCGAATTCAAAACCTTCGCCGTTTCGGCCATGAACCAAACGCCGCAAAAAGCGATCACGTCGCCCTCGAAATCGCGGGCCTTGCGTGCCAGTTCGAGGCTATCTCCCACCCAATCAGCCAGTTCCTGGATCTCCGCGTCCTGATAGTGATGCGCCAGCAGGATCGCACGCCGATCCTGTTTTAAGTCGAGAATCTCCTCCGTCAGGGTTTTGGTGGCCAGCATCGGTTGGGTCACTTCATTGTAACAATTCTGCTTATTTAGATTGCCGGGGCCATAATAAGGGTGCAGCGTGTTGAAAGTCCTACTGGTTTCAACATATGAGTTGGGCCGCCAGCCCTTCGGTCTGGCTTCGCCGGCCGCTTGGTTGCGTGACGCCGGATGTAAAGTGACGTGTGTGGACCTGGCTTGCAGCGTTTTGCCCCGCGCCGCAGTGGACGAGGCAAATCTGGCCGCGTTCTATCTTCCCATGCACACCGCGACCCGCCTTGCCATTCCGGCCATCCGGAAAGCGCGGGCTCAGAATCCGGATGTCCAGCTTTGTTGTTACGGACTTTATGCGCCCATGAACGAAGCGTACTTGCGCGAACTAGGCGTTCAGACGGTGCTCGGGGGAGAGTTTGAACAAGGTCTGCGCGATTTGGCGGCGAGGCTGGAACACAACGATCAGAGTCCCCAGCGCGAGCCGCTGATTTCGTTGGGCCGGCAATCGTTCGTGACACCGGATCGCTCCGGCCTGCCGTCGCTCGGGCGCTACGCGAAGCTATTGGCAAACGGCGAAGAAAAGCTTGTCGGGTTTACAGAAGCCAGCCGGGGATGCAAGCACTTCTGCCGGCATTGCCCGATCGTCCCTGTTTACAACGGAATATTTCGTGTGGTCAAGCGCGAGGTTGTGCTGGATGATATCCGGCAGCAGGTGGCAGCCGGCGCCAAACACATTACCTTTGGCGACGCCGATTTCTTCAACGGACCCGGACACGCAACCGCGATCGTAGAAGCATTGCACGCGGAGCATCCCGCGGTCACATACGACGTCACAATTAAGATTGAGCATCTGCTGCGTCACCGGGATCTGCTGCCGGTGCTTAAACGGACTGGCTGCCTGTTCGTTACCAGCGCAGTGGAGTCGATCGACGACGTGGTACTCGAGAAACTTGCAAAAGGCCACACGCGCGCGGATTTCGTTGAAGTTGTTGGAATGATGCGCGAAGTGGGACTGACGCCGGCGCCGACGTTCGTGACATTCACTCCATGGACCACCTGGCGAGGGTATCGGGAGCTGTTGCAATTGTTGGTGGATCTGGACCTGGTGGAAAACGTAAGTCCGATCCAATTGGCGATCCGGCTTCTGATTCCTGCAGGTTCACGCCTTTTGGAATTGCCGGACATCCGCGAAATCATCGGCCCGTTTGACCAGGCGGCGCTTTCCTACCGCTGGCGGCACAGCGATCCTAATGTCGACCAGCTTTGCATCGAGCTGCAGGCGCTGATTCAGCGGGAAGAGCGGCGCAAGGCGACCCGCACCGAGATCTTCCAAGGGATCTGGGAACTGGCGCATGGGAGCCGGCCTGATTTTCATTTGGCTTCCCGCGCGACGATTCCGTATCTCAATGAGCCCTGGTACTGTTGAGCGGAGCCCACAGAAGAGCAGGTAGCTCTTGTTTAAATCGTTGTAAGTTATTAACAACGCTATATATAATATATGACTTTGAATCCTGTGGACACTTTTGTGTACAGTTGACTTGTTGGTGCCCGTCACCGAAGCGGTCCAGGAATTCCTCGATGGTCTCGTATACAAGAAGCGCCACACGGAGGACTGCCAGGCAAAAAACAAGCTGACCGAATGGCAGCAACTCAGCGACAGCCGCAAGCGGTGTTGCTGTCCCTATTGGTCGTGCGGCGTTCATGACCGGGCCGAAGGATTCCGGCGCAAGAGCACCGGCGAAGTCTCGCTTGAACGCGCTAAGGCAGTCGTCAAGTTGCGCCTTGAGACTGGCGACCGTACTGCTCGCTTGGAGGAGGGGAACGGTGTGTCGATCACCGAAGCGATCGAGGATTTTATGGTCTACACTCGTGACGGCGGCGCGCGTGAATCCACATTGAGCAAATACCAGACGCTCATGGACCAGCTTCAAGCCTTCGCTGAATGGAAGGGATATCGCTACCTCCACCAGCTCTCCCAAGATGCCGTGATGGAGTTCCGCAGAGCCTGGGAGAGCGAGACCGCCGGTTACAAACAGGGCAGAATGAACGACGGGCCTCCGTTGTGGCGTAAGCAGAACCTGGGAACCTGCCGGCGAAGCGCGAAGACGTTGCGCAACTTCTTCCAGCGTGGAATCAGCCGCAAATGGATCTCCGAAGAACCGACTCGGATTCTGCGATTCCCAAAACAAAGAACAACGAAGACAAAAGAGCAAGTCAAATACCTCACACCCGATCAGTTCGCCGCAGCGCTGGCACGATGCGACACATTCCAGCGCATGACGAGCTATAACAAGCAGCGAATCAAGGCACTGATCCTGACTATGCGATGGACGGGTTTGCGCATCTCCGATGCAGTGGCTTTGACCGCCGACAAGGTCAAAAGTGACGTGCTCCGGGTCCGGACCAAGAAGGCTAGCACACCCGTACAGATTCCATTGCACCCCGAACTGCGGGATGCTCTCTCGAAATTGCAGCCTTATGAAGGGGGCTACTATTTCTGGCATCGGCGAATTGACGAGGCGAAACCCTCTACTCCGCAGGGCAATTACGGCAAGCAAATCGCGGAGATTTTTCGAGATGCCGGCATCGAGTCGGACGCGCACCATGTCAGCCACATGCTCCGGAACACCTTCGCGGTAGATTCGTTGGAAAGAGGGTTGCCACTCGAGACCTTGAGCCTGATGCTCGGCCACCAGAGCGTTACAACAACCGAGCGTTACTACGCAGATTTCTCGAAGGGATACATGGACCGTGCGGAAGCGAAGCTTCGGGAGGTGTGGGCAGTCGCGGAAGGGGAGACGCGCACTTAACAACGACTATTTCGTCCTGCGAGGTGCGTTGCACAGCCGCCGCCAAACGCGATCCTTAACAGGCGCCGGTATACGCAGCGTTTTCTTCGGCCGCTTGCCCGCATTCGCTGTCTGGATGACACACACGTCGGGCTCATTTAGGAATAGCCTCTGCACCGTGTCAACCGACAGTTTCCATTCGGCAGCTATTTCCCTGACTGTGAGGACCTCTTCCATCTCTTATTCCGTCGATGCGCCATGGATTTCCCGGTTCCGCGACGTGAAAACAATTCGTCGCTCCGCCCTGCCCGCGCGACGCGGCTTTAGCCCTTGGCCGACGCGCTTCGAAACTCACGCCATAACCCTCGTAACTGGACTTCCATTCACTGACTTTTTTCTGCCGGTGTGCTGTTTAGCGTGACTAGTTCACTCGTCTCCTTGATTGTTATCGTTGTGCGCGCGCGGCGGCGGAGGACGGTTATTACCCTGCATCTGGAAACTTGTGGCAAGGTAGGCTGCACATCCCCGCTGGATGGCCATGGCTGGGTCGATAGCTGCCGATTAACCGGTCTCCGCAATGCACAACACCACGTACCCCCGGCTGATCAGGAACTTGCTAACCACTGCGCCATCTGCCGTTCAGCACCGGTGGAGACCTACAGATGTGTCCACTACCTTTGCCTTTTGCCAGTTTTAGTGCCTCTACTTAGTAAGGAATGGCAAGAGGGGAAATCGGACAGTCAGAACAACTTTTTTTCGTGGGGTCCCCATCGCACATTGCTTCGCGAATTCGTATCGGGGTTTACTCAATGCCCTCATCGCGCGAGCCAGCGGATCTTCCCTTGCAGCCGGCGGCTTTTCGGTGGGGGCCGGTGCCGTCAGTAACTGCCGGTTTTGAACAAATGGAGAACGAGCTTTCTCCAGCCGAATTCGGTTAACGTAACTCAGGAAGACCGTATACGATACTTCGATACCGTCTTCGACCAGCCGCTGGTGGATGTCCTTCAGAGTATGGCCCATCTGAAGTGTAGCTGCGATCTCGGGGTACACACCTCGGAGGAATGCCATTTTGGAGCGCGGCTTCTCATTCTTTAGCTCGCGAAAGCGGTCCAACGCTAACTGATGTGTTTTGATCGAGTAAAGCATTTTGAAGCAATATTAACCCAAATCTGCACGAAGTAAAGCATTCGAAAACAACCCAGGAGGCTAAGAGACAGCCGAAAACGTGGAGTGGAACATAAAGGGTTGGGATTCACCGGGCTGGTTTTTCCGACGCTAGTTCCGCTCGATCAGACAGTTAGTCCGGGATGGATTCTTGCGCCAGTGAAACCCGTTTGGGACGCATGCATTTTTTTTATTTTTTTTGTTCGAAAGCGCCCTCTCCCATTCCTTACATATTGAGGGGAGTGTTTCATGCCACAACGCACCATCCGGTTCTCGGAGACGGCACTTCAACAGATAGAACAGGCAGCTAAGCAAAAGGGATTTAAGTCAACCGCAGCAATGATCTGGTCAGACACGATCCCATGGAGCCGCTTGGCCAGTATGTCCTCGCGCGACTGAGGAAGCTGGAAACCATGGGGCTGGCAGAAGCTGCCGGGCTGAACCAATGGCGGGTGCGTCAGGAGTTCGAAACCGCCCTGCGAGCGATGCAGCGTCTGGGAGATCGGCAAAAGATCCTGGCCGTTCACGGCGTGCCCGTTTCAGACCCGCGATTACCGCTGGTGATGTTCGACGAGCGAAATTGCACGATGCTTGAGGGCCGAGTCCTGGTAAACGGCGAAGATGAAGGGACCGGCCGCACTTTCATGATGATCGAGGGTACCGATGCCAAAGTGCATTGCATCTATCACACGCCTGAAATGGCCGAAGCGCGGAGCCGTGGGATTGCGAGCCAATAGGTTCGTACGGCTATGCAAGCGATTCGAGAACGGACGACCGCTGCTGGAAGTCGACGAATTGGGCCGGTCTAGAACGAGTGCGCGGGATCGCCTGCATCATGAAGAAACGGTCGGGAGATTCAGCAAAACGGGCATAGCCCTAAGTGGAGATGGCCACGGCGACAGACGGGCGCATGATCAAAACTCCGTGCGCAAAGAAGCGGCCGAGCTTGACAAAGTACCGAAGCGAAATCGGGAGCGGGATCGTTCACGAGGTCGCTGAATTGAAAGGTCCGGCGTGTCGGACTCTCAGGCGCTGCTGCGTTTCATGGGCGCATCCGTTCCATGACCGGTCCGACTTCAAGTTTCCTTGACTGGACTTCGCGTTCCTTTAACGGGAAGCGCCTTTTCCGTCAAGTTGACGTGGACCGGACTTCACGTGAGTAACTTCCCACAACCCCGTATCTTGGGAGTTTGACGCGTGCTTTGATGCCAAACAAAATCTCGAAAAATGCCGGTCAGCAAACGCCAGCGGATGATGCGACCGGAATCGCCGTCAACCGTCCTCTCTCATTATCATTACTGGGTTCACCAGCAACGCTCGGTACGCGGGAAGGAAGCTCGCAATTGTAACCACCCCCGCCAGCGCAACCGGCGCAGCTAGCCACACCCATAGGGCCGGCCAATCGCTGCTCCGTGTGATTCCGCTCATCCATCGCGACAATGCGAGTGACACGAGCATCCCTGCCAGGGTGCCCGCGCATGCAACTCGTACTCCTTCTTCCAACACTTGACCGATTACGTGCCAGCGCTGCGCTCCGAGAGCAATGCGAATTGCCAACTCGCGGCGGCGTTGTCGCGCAGCGTCGTTCAAGGCGGCGAACAGGCCGAGAGCGCAGAGCAGGAGGGCCATCGTGGCGGACACGACAAGCAGCACGGTCGAAATGTGCAATGGTGCCAGCGAAGTCTGATCAAGGTACGTTTCGAGCGTCCTCACTAGGGCCCGACCGGGACCGTATCCCGAGACGGCTTCAAGCCTACGACGCAGATCAGCCAATAGAGGGCCGTTCACATTTCGGACGTGGACAATCATACTCATTCGGGTGAGAACGTCCTGCGACATCGGGAGATACAACTCGGGCTCCATTCTTCGCTGGAAGGTTCCAAACGGCTCCGAATGCACTACGCCGATGATGTCGGTGCGTTGACCCTGCTCGTCAATAACCGTGGCTCCAACGGCCTTTCCACCGAAGTAGAGGTCCGCGGCTTCCTGATTGACTATGCCGATGCGGCATCCCGTGGATTTTGCATGACCAGTAAAACCCTGACCTTTGATTAGCTTGGCTCCCGCGGCATCGAAATACCCTGGCGACACGATATTCGTTTCGAGCTCGGCCCTGGCCAGTTCTGAGACAATGGCCGCGCGAAATCGCACACCTGTGATTCGGCTTGGCGGAGTCGCGTTGTGACCAGTGTAGTCGTAGTAGAGCGTGGGCCGGTTCTTCTTGGCCCCTTGCTCAGGATTTTGCATGGCAACCACGCCGATCACTTCGACCGGCAAGTGGCTCTCGGGGTCTTGCAGGGTTCGGCCGGCCGTGTCTCCGCCGAACAGTTTTTCGGCGGCCTCTTCATTCACGATCGCGGCTCGACACGTTTGCTCGGTGACCCCAAACATATGCCCCGCCTTGGGCGGAAGACTGAAGAGCTTGAGCGAGTCGACCGTAATCCAATCGATGTCCAGAGTGGCTTCGCGGCGCGGCAACTGTGCTGGCTCAATGCGGAACGACCGCCGCATGGGTTGACTTCCCGGCAGCGTTCCGGCCCACTCGATGCCGGACACACCGGGCACCAATTTAATCGCTTCCTCGGCATGCTGGAAATCGGGCTGCGCTTGCACGGTGGCAAGGACCGTATGGCCAAGCCGGCCCGCGCTCGTGACCAGCGCGGTGCGAAGACCGTCGATCAGGAAAGCCGTAGAGATCACGAGCACGCAGCAACTCGCCATCTGTGCCGCTACAAGTCCTAGCCGTAGACGTCGGATTGCCGGTGATGCCCCGGCGCTGTCTCGCTGAAGGACCATCATTGGGCGCTCATGCGGCATTATCAGCGCTGGCAATAGACCGCACAGGATCGTGATTCCGATACAGACGAAGGACGCCTCGGCGATGGTGAACAGGTCCGGCGCGAATATCAGATGCTCTGCATCCTGGTCGTAGAGGAGTGCGGGAACAACATGTGACGTCCACACAGCTAGCAGCATGCCCGATACTCCACCGGCAACGGAGATGATGACGCTATCCGAGAGCAGCTCGCGGCAGAGTTGGCCGCGGCTGGCTCCGAGCGCGACGCGAATCGCGGTCTCGTGCAGGCGCGTGAAAGCGCGTCCAAGCAGGAACAAACCCACATTGACGCAGGCAATGAAGAACACAGCGACCGCCGCGAGACGGAGCAGTGTGCCAACGCGCGAGAGGGACCCCGCCAGTTCTGGTGTGACACCTGTGTAAGAAAACAGGCGCAGCTCGCCCGAGCCGGAGCTTGGCTGAACGGCTCTTTCCGCATGACTTATTGAAATGTGAGGGCCTAGGCGCCCGAGCACCCAGAGGTTCCGGCTACTGTCTTCGGGCCGCCACAGGCCATCGTCTTTTATAGGCATCCAAACGTCAACAGGACGGTCGCGATATATTCCTTCGAGCCAGTCCGGCGCTACACCACCGACACGAGCGGCAACGCGATTGATGCGAATCTCACAAATACCGGCTTTAGCGCCGAACTCGCCCTGCCACATGCGATGGCTGATGACCACACCTTTGCCCAGCGGCAGTCCGAGGAATCGCGCAAGATTCGAAGTCACGACGGCTACCGGCACAGTTGCCGTTTGGCCCGCGAAAGTGACGGTGCCCTGCGATACACGGGCAGCGCCAAGCCATTCAAAAGCGTCGAGCCGCCTCTTGGCGGACAGATACTCTGGATACGAAAGTGGAACAGTTTCGCCGCCCGCCTCTTGTCCAAATACCGAGACTACTCGGTCGAGAGATTCCGCCGTAACGGAAGGCTTGGTCAACCCCTGAACGAACCCTTGGACGGTAACATTGCTGCCAACGCCGAGCGCAATCGTGAATAACAGCGCCAGGGCGAGCCCCGGCCTTCGTATGAAACTCCTCAGCGAGTATCGAAGGTTAAAAATCACGCGGCACAGTACTCACTTTGCCCCTGCAACCGGAAACCCGCCGCTGATCGCGTGCTTTGTTAAGTTTTGCTCGTGATTCCCAAAGCAAGCGTTCGATTCCGCGCCAGCTCCGTCCGAAACCGGACACACCGCGGAGAAGGTCCGCATCTTTTCCGCCAGCTCTCTCGTAACTCTACTCGTGACGCAAGGACGCCATCGGATCGACCCGCGCCGCACGGCGCACGGGGATCCATGCGGCAGCCAGGCCAACCATGAGCAGCAGAGCGCACGCCCCGGTGAGCGTACTGGGATCGTTCGGCGCCAACCCATAAAGCATACTCCGCACCAGGTGCGTGGCCGGTACAGTCGCGGCCACGCCTAATGTCAGACCGCCGAGTAGAAGTGCACCAACCTCTCGCAATACGAGCCACTCTACGGCGCCACGTCCCGCGCCAAGTGCCATGCGAACACCGATCTCGTGGAACCGCCTGGTTACCGAGTACGCAATGAGTCCGTACAGCCCAATGGCTGCCAATAAGAGAGCGAGCGCGCCGAACAGAGCCGATAAAAGTGCGACAAGGCGCTCCTGGAGTAATGAGCCCTCCACTTGTTCCGATAGCAGCCGGAACTCGAGCGAGATCCGCGGGTTCATAGCACGTATCGTTTGTTCGACCCGAGTCTTCAGATCCTTCAACGGGCCCGTGAAACGCAGCGCGTAAGTGCCTGCTGGCAGAAACGGCGGGGGATTCTGGATGATGGGCAGGTACATCGTAGGTGGCACTGCATCGCGCAGACCAAGGTACTTAGCGCCTCCCGCTAGCCCGACGATCTCCGTGACCAACTCCTTTGGGGGCGCCCCCGGAAACGCATCGCTGCGATAGACTCTGCCAATCGGGTTGACTCCTGGAAACAGCCTTCGTGCCATGGCTTCGTTTACGATGGCTACGCGAAGCGAAGTGGCCGTATCCTGTGAATTGAAAGTGCGGCCCGCCAACAGTGGCGTGCGCATCGTTGCGAAATAGCCAGGAGAAACAAGATTAAAGAAGACATGTTCACTTCTCACCTGCCCGCCCGGAGCTTCCACACGCACGTTCCACTGCCAGAACATGCCACTGACGGGCGTGACAGCGGAGCGACTGGCGGATACCACGCCAGGCAACGTTTGCATCCGCGCCAGCAGGTCCTCGGCAACTGCCGTCTGTTGTTGAGGCGTGTTGGAAGTATTGGTAAAGTCGAGATCGATCAGGAGGACACCATTCCGTTCGAACCCCATCTTTTGTGTCAGCAATGTGTGCAGGCTTCGCACCAGCAGGCCCGCGCCTGTCATCAGCAGGAGTGATAAGGCGACCTGGGCGGCAACCAGCGTCCGGCCGAGGCTCCATGCTCTGCGCTGTCCGGCGGTCAAGCCCCGAGAGCCCTCCTTCAAAGCATCGTTCGGCCCAGACCGCGTGGCTTCTAGCGCCGGAGCAAACCCAAAAAGCAGACTCGTCACGATGGCGAGTCCGGCTGTGAAGCCGAGCACGCGGAGGTCTGGTGCGAGGTCGAGAGACAGATCGAGGAAGCTAACCAGGGCGCGGCCTCCCCATTGCGCGAGCCCAACGCCCAGGGCCGCACCAAGGATGGCAAGGAGCAGACTCTCAATTAGGAATTGCCGGATCAGGATTGCCCGGCCCGCACCCAACGCAAGCCTTACGGCGATTTCGCGCCGGCGTGCGTCGGCCCGCGCCAGCAACAGACTCGCTAGATTCGCGCAGGCGATGAACAGCACGACGCCGACTATCGACAGGAGCAGCACCAGGCCTCGAGCATAATGCTCACGTATGCCGGAAAGCCCGGTTCCAGCCGCGCGGATATTGAATTGACTCCGCAAAAATTGTCGCCGCTCCTCCGGACTTAGATCGGGTGATGCCGCCGCTTCGAATATTACCGGCGCCAAAGTATTTAGGCCGGTGGCGGCATTCCGCACGGTGCTACCGGGCTTGAGCCGACCCATAACAGACAGCCAAGAGAAAAAGCGGTCGGCTAATGGGCCTTGCGGCTCGAAAACTGTTTGGCTGGCTAGTGGCACTGCGACATCGAAGCGGCGCCCGACATCCACACCGAAGAACCCCGGCGGCGTGATACCGACAATGGTAAACGGATGGCCGTTCACCCGAATCGTCCGGCCGATCACTTGCGGATCGGAGCCGTACTGCTGCTCCCGGAACGCATGGCTGATCACGGCAACGAGCGGCCCTCCGCGCCGGTCGTCATCGGGCACGAGTACTCGCCCTCGCAGGGCTTGCACACCCAGAGTGTTAAAGTATCCTCCACTCACGTAGAGGCCCTCCACCGGCTCCTTCTCGCCGCCAACGGCAAGGTCGAATCCGGTGTGCCCCCAAGCGAACACTCCCGAGAGCGCGTTTTGCCGGTCGCGGAGCTGTTCCCATGTAGCGTTGCTGAAATAGTCCCCTTCAACGACAAGCTGCACCAGCCTGTCAGGTTCAATAACCGGCAAAGCACGCAGCATCAGAGCGTCAATAAGACTGAAGAATCCTGTATTTGCGCCAATCCCGAGAGCAAGCGACATTAACGAAACCAGCGTAAAGCCTGGGCTACGCCGCAGGCTGCGCAGCACATAGCGAGTATTCATGGAGAACTGGCCCAGCCACACCCAGCCCCATTGGGCGCGAGTCACTTCCTTGGTCTGCAATACGTTGCCGAATTCGCGACGTACGTTAGCACGCGCTTCGGCGGCGGTCTCTCCGCGCTCCATGCGGTCGCGCTCAGCCAAGCGGAGATGCATCTGGATTTCCTCCTCCAGTTCATTCTCGCGGCGCGCCCGATTGCGCCACCACGCCCACGGATTCATGATTGGCTCTCCCTCGCGGCAGGGTTCATTGCAGCCGACATCGCTTCCACCAACTGCCGCCAGCGGGACTGCTCCGCTCGAAGTTGTTTCTTCCCTGCCGCCGTCAGGCGATAGAACTTGGCACGCTGGTTGGCCTCGGTTTGCTTCCACTCGCTCGCAATCCATCCCTGCTTCTCTAGACGGTGAAGCGCGGGATACAGCGAACCCGTTTCGACTTGGAGCACATCGCCGGAGTTGGCTTTGATGGCCAAGCTGACGGCGTAGCCATGTTGAGGGCCCCACTGGAGGGTAGTCAGGATCAGCAGGTCGAGCGTACCCTGCAATAGCTCGATCCGGTCGCGGTAAGGTTCCTTACGAGGCTGCATAGCCGTAGCCAGTCTACAGCATTCTCTGTAGAGTGTCTACAGCCCTCATGATCACCATGATCACCAGCGATTTGACGATGCCCGTCCGCGCGAGCCTTTATCTCTGCTAGCCGGTCAGATGTCGACCGGAGGCGCATCGGCCTCTTGGGTGCCTACGACACTGGGGCTGGCCGCGCGCCATCCCGCGGACGTGCGTCACACGCCCGCGAAGTCCGGATCTGGGAAGCTTGACGGCCCAGTGTGAAGCTCTCGCGTGAACGCCTTTCTCTAAAGATGGGCGTACCATCCCACGCGTTGATCGAGCGCCGCTTCCGGGCTGGAATGCTCCGCTAATACGTGACCCTTTCTGCTCCCAGCACGCGAACCGCGCGCATCATGCTAGCCTTCACGCAGACGCTATGGCTCAGTTCAACGATGAATACTCGAGACGCAAATGGTTGGGGGTGGGGCCTGCAGCCGCTGGTCTGCTAGCCGTGACCAACGCGCAGGCGCAACTGGCCGCCGACAAGAACCTCGGTGCCAAGACCTATAACATCCGTGATTTAGGAGCAAAGGGAGATGGTGTCACGCTAGATACCGCTGCTGTGCAGGCGGCGATTGACGCCTGCAATCGGGACCGAGGCGGCACGGTTTTAGTGCCTGCCGGTATTTTCGTCATCGGGACCGTCGAGTTGAGAAGCAATGTCACCTTGCACATAGCTGCCGAAGGCAAGCTACTGGGGAGCGCTGATGGCAAGCAGTACCATGCCATCGACGCGATTCCGCTTCAAGGGGATACGACACTGGAAGATGGCAACTGGGCGCTCATCTTCGCGGTGGCTGCACAAAATTTTGCGGTCGAAGGACCAGGAACCATCGACGGCCAAGGCGCCCAATTCCGCAGCCCCGGCCGCGGTGTGCCGCCGCCCTCGGGGATCGGCGGCGCGCATCGTCCCTACCATCTGCTCTTTCACCAGTGCCAGAATTTCTCGGTGCGCGATCTTTTCCTAAAGGACTGCGCGTTTCACTCGGTGCGCATCATCCAGAGCAGTTACGTGAAACTGGACGGCATTCGCATTCACAACCGCGTAAATCACAATAACGACGGGTTTCACTTCATCAGCGCCCAGCACGTCTACATGAGCAACTGCGATGTCCAATGCCAGGACGATGCCTGTGCACTATTTGGTAGCTGCCAGTTTGTCACCGTGACGAACTGTTCATTCAGTACCCGCTGGTCCGTATTCCGGTTCGGCGGCGGCGCGGCGGAGAACATCACCGTATCCAACTGCCTCATCTACGATACCTACGGATGCCCGATCAAGATTCGCGGGGGCGAAGGGCCGAGCCTGCAGAATATTTCTTTCTCTAATATTGTGATGAAGAACGTCACTGGGCCCATATCCATTTGCCTGGGTCCGCGCAATCGGCGGTCAGACGCAGAACAGTCGGAGCAGCCGCACACCGAAGGTATCGTCCGCAATATCTCTTTCCGCGGCATTCGCGCGACGGTAAGTGTGCCGGTCCAGCTCCCCGATGTCCCATTCGTAAGCGGATACAATCCAGGCGAAATCAAAAGTTGTATCGGCCTGAGTGGTGTCGGCGCCTTTCTAGAGAACATCAGTTTCGACGATGTGCACGTGACGTTCCCAGGCGGTGGAACGGCCGAGGAAGGAGCGCTGCGGGATGTTCCTAAAGTCGTCGGCGAGTATTACGCTGCCGGTGTCTTCCCGGCTTATGCGCTCTACGCACGCAACGTGCGCGGGCTCACGTTGCACAACGTGCGGTTTGACGTGACCAGCGCCGAGTTGCGCCCAGCAGTGGTGTTGGACCACGTGGAGGATGCGTCGGTGAACGGTCTGAGTGTACACGCCGATCCGAAGGCCGAATCGGTCGCGCGGTTCATCGATTCCCACGACGTGTTGTTGAGCGCGGCCCGAGTCACCGCACCTAGCCCCACCTTCCTACGCGTAGAGGGTGCGGCAAGCCGCGGGATAATGATTGATGGTGGGGATTTGTCGAAGGCGGCACAAGCAGTATCTGTAGGTGCCGGCGCTATCGAATCCAGCGTGAGGGTCCGGGGATGAGATACCCGTCGAAGGACACTATCGCGATTGCAAAAGGGAAATGATATGAAAACCGCATACGGCGTAGAGATCCCAGATAGTTTTTCGAGAGTTGATTGATCCGAAGCGCTTCGCTCTGATTGTGTACGATCTGCAAAAAGGTATCGTTCGACAAATCCGAGATGGCGAATCGGGTACTGCGCGGGTAAAGCAAGTGCTGGATGCCTCGCGCAAGGCAGGCATGCGCGCCTTCTATACAAGGCACCTTTCTCTGCCCAAAGAGTTGATGGGCGCATTTTGGACTATCAACGTAACGCCCAGACGCACTGTAACCTGATATTGGTCTTGGGCAGAATCTGATCCCGGACAGCGGTACAAGCGTTGCGATCGGTCACCAGCGCGGCGTTGGCGCAAGCCAAACCGTGCGCCTGCGTACGGTTGGGCAATGAGCAAAATCCGGATCGCTGAGGTGTGATCCGAAACTGCCGCAAGCACGATCCTCGGCAACGTCGTGCCGGGCCGTCGCCATAAGCGCCTGAAGTTCTCCAGTCGAACACGTTATTGGCGTCTGCGCCTGACTCCGCTGTTGTCTAGCAAAAACGGCTTGCGCGGCAAATCGAATAGGTGTAGCATTCCGCTAAGCGTTTATTAGGGACTGTGGGTCTCTGAAGCTTCGAAAAATTCACCTGATTAAGGAAGAATATTAGCGCATTTTCCGATAAGGCCAACCCGCGGTCACATTGCGGTTTGCGCTGTGGGATTATTTGCAAGCTTGGAGACCACTCAAGTGCTCAACCTGAAGTCGGGGGAAGGTTGTGGAGGTGAAAGCTGTCGGACGGCCATGCAAACCATTCTTCTGGTTGAAAATGACCTAGCCAAGTTGGTAGCGCGGTCTCTGATTTTGCGCTGCTTTGGGTACACACTGCTGGAAGCCGACAGCCGCGGGGAGGCTTGGCGCGTCTGCCACAATCACGGCGGGCCGATCCACCTCATACTGACGAACGCAACATCGGGCAGTTCCAGCTCCAGCCAATTCGTAGCCCGACTTCAACTTCTGTATCCCCAGATTCGTGCTCTCTTCCTTTGCGACGCATCCTTAGCAGATTTGACGGCGCAACAAAACATGCGCTGCGAGTGCGCCTTTCTTCAAGAGCCTTTTCGGGTGGACGTTTTGGCTGATAACATTAGGGGACTGCTCGATCGTCCGAGAGAAACCAGAGCCGCTTCGCGGTCGTAACGGATCGGCCAGATCGTGTCATGGCTTTATCTGGTGAACGCCGGAACCGCCAGCGGGTAGCGTTGCATTGGCCAGTTCGTCTCTTCGGGCAGCACGGAAGAGCATCTGTGGAGAGCATTACTGAGAATCTGAGCACCGAAGGGCTCTATTGCATCTCCACAAAGCCATTCAAGACCGGCGAACGTCTCCGATGCGAGCTAGTTATTCCGAATGCTCTCGGCTTGGATACCCCTATCGTGATCGAATGCCATGTCACAGTTCAACGAGTGGAATATCAACGGGGTGGCTTCGGCCTGGGTTGCCATATTGAGGATTACTCGCTTAGCAGTGGTGGGCCGCCACAGAGTGGGTGAGAAGTGCTGTCTTGGGCAAAAGGTTCCAGTACCCTACGGCGCCGGCGGCGGTTGACCCGTACGAAGATCATCGCGGGCGCTACTGGCCGATAAGCGTCCTGCGTCTCGCGACTGGATAGCCCGGTCGAGCAGAGCATCAACGGGGAGGGTCTTCGAGAAATGGGCTATGTAGGCATCAGCTTACTCTACTCGACCATTCCTTTCGGATCGACCTTTGGAACCAGAGCCCTTTCCGCACTCTCTTCGGCCGCCACAGCGCTCACCAAGTCCGCTAGTTCAAGGTCCAGGATCTTGGTTTCCATGCCGCGACCCAAATTGGGATCGCCGGTTTCGGCGCGGCGGCGGTCAAGCAGGCGGAGCACCGCTTCCCGTTGCTCCAGCCGAACGCGCAAGCGGTCAGAAACCATCGCGGGACTCCTGGGCCTGAGGTGTACACTTTCCGTAGCATGTTCATAACCAAGTCCAGCCCTTTTTGCAAGTGCGTGAATTACAACCTGTATACAGTTGTGTCCGTTGCCTAGAGACGACCCTCACCCCCGGAAGGCCAATAACAGTTCCGGACGGGTCCGCTTCAGCGACTCATCACAAGGTACTTTCTTCGCCTTTGGTTACTTGATGAAGACCATGGACGGCGGCAAGTCGTGGAAGCCGGTTTCAGTTCCGGCCAAGTTTCGACGCGAACTTGAGAAACGGTTTGGCCGCGGGCGCCCTGTGCACACCCATCCATGAGGGAGTCGCGCCTCCGAATAACGCTTGGTGCGATCAAGAAGGCAAGCGTTACCTTTCCGCCGCCATGTTTAGCACCGATGACGGAGGCATGACTTGGGGCGCACACCTCATGGCCTACCATGCCGCCTTCCGTATCACGCACGTTTATGAGGCGACTCCTACGCTCGTATTTGGGCTCGCGCAGAGTGCCCTATTTCGTAGTAGCGATGACGGGAGGTCGTGGCAGCGCATCGAGATGGCGTCCAAATGCACTTCCCGCACTTTTCCTGAAGAATTCGACAACACGCCGGTTGGAATTTCGTTTGTTAACCAACGCACAGGCTGGCTTTCCTACCTCCACGGCGATCTTCTCCACACAGCGGATGGTGGTCTCCATTGGTGCGCCATCCGGACCCCTAAAGTGTCCTGGCGCAAAGGCGCCGCGTGGACTGCGCACTTTGAGCGGCTGAGATTCACGTCCGAGGCCAGTGGCTGGGGGATCGCTGGGGACGGCTCCGTGCACCACACACAGGACGACGGGCAGACGTGGACCAAGGTGCACCTCTCAGACATCTCAGACCTCGATGTGCTCCCCGATGGCAGTGTGTGGGCAGTGGGAGCATCGGGCGTGTTCTGTTCGCGCCGTCCGGAGTAGCTACTCACGGGGGAAGGGAAGCACAGGCCCTTCGCGCGCGGTAGTTACGTTCCACAGATGAACGGATGCGTCCGGCTCTGCGAATGCCAGCCAATGTCCATCGGGACTGAAGGAGATGTTGCTGGTGGTGATGGCAGCGATCATTCGTTCAGATCCTGCAGTTGTATCCCACAGCCAAACCGCGCTCTCTCGACCTCCGTACGCCAACAGAGTTCCGCTTGGATGAAAGGCGAGAGTCTCCACGTAGCTCGGGCGCGTTGTTGCGGAGAGTAGCTCGCTCCCAGTTTCCACGTCCCACAGACGGACCTTGCCATCCTGGCTGCCCGTGGCCAGGACTTTACCGTCAGGCCGGAAGTCTACAGGGCCGAAGGTGGGATCGCGAGTCTCGACGAGCCGGCGTATTTCGCGACCTGTTTTGATATCCCAAATGCGCGGCCAGTGCCCGGCCGCTGCCAGCAATTCGCCGTTTGGGCTGAACGCGACGTCGCCATAGAGCGCCATGCAGCAAAGCGTGCGCACGCAGCTCCTCGTCGATACGTCCCATAGTTGAATCTGCTCTGATGGGTTCACGCTGGTGAGAAGGCGTCCATCCGGACTGAAGCGGGCTGTGCCATACAGGACGCCGGGGACACCTAAGTCTGCCGTCTCCTTCCAATCGGCGGTGCTCCAGAGCGTTAGGGAGCGACCGGCCAGAGCGAGGAGACGCCCGTCGGGGCTAAAAGCCAAGGTATTCAAATGCCCGTCATTAAGACAAATGCGCCCGACGATGCGAAAGGAATCGGTGCGCCACACCGCGATGCTGCCTTGGTAGTCTCCCGCGGCTAAAAGCCGTCCGTCGGAACTGAAGGCAACGCAGTTGACACGCGATAGCCGGTGCTGGGGTGTGCGAGACAACCAGACTGCGACGGCCGCGACGAGCAATCCGAACGTGGAGAGCGTGACGATTACAGGGCCAGACACAGAGCGCATCGGCAAGCCAGAAACCTAGGCCCTAGCACCTAAAACCTAGCACCTGCTCGCTACGCCCGCCGCCTACCTGAGCCCACCTGAATCACCGGCACCAGCGAGTTCCTGGACTCGGGCTCGGGGGCGTGGGCGTGGAGGGCGAATTCGCGGTTGAGGCCGGAGACGAAGCTCTCCATCTGGCGCTGCATCTCGGACATCTTTTCGCGCATGTTCAGGATGATTTCGACGCCCGCCAGGTTCACGCCGAGATCGCGCGTGAGGTGCAGGATGACTTCGAGGCGCTCCAGATCGCCGTCGGTGTAGAGGCGTGTGTTGCCTTCGCTGCGAGATGGCAGGAGCAAGCCCTCGCGTTCGTAGAGACGCAGCGTCTGCGGATGGATCTCATATTGCTCGGCCACGGCCGAGATCATGTAGGCGGCTTTGGAACGCTTCTTAGCCATGGCTACACCTTTGCCCAGATTTCCTGGCGCGGATCTTCGGGATGCAGCTTGCCGAGCTCGCGCAGGATTTCCTTGGTGCGCTCGTCATGCACGGGGGGGACCTGGATTGAGACTTCGACGATCTGATCGCCACGCTGATTCTTGCGCGCGTTGAACACACCTTTTTCACGCAGGCGGAATTTCTGGGCGTTTTGCGTTCCCGGCGGCACCTTCAGCAGCGTGCGGCCGTCGATGGTGGGCACCTCGATTTTGGCGCCGAGACCGGCCTCGCTGACGCTGACGGGAACCCGGATCTCGATGTTATCGCCGTTGCGCGTGAAGAACGGATGCTCTTCGACACGCGTGGTGATGTAGAGGTCGCCAGCGGGCGCGCCCTGTGTACCGGCGTTGCCCTTGCCGGGAACGCGGAGGCGCGATCCATTTTGCGCACCCGCTGGAATGTTCACCGTTACCGTTTCCGTGCGCGCGACGCGGCCATCGCCATGGCAGGTGGGGCAGGCGTTCTGCAGCTTGCCTTTGCCGCCGCAGCGCGGGCAGGTGAGATTGAACTTCATGGCGCCGGCCATTTGCGATACCGATCCGGTGCCGTTGCATTGCGGACAGGAGACGGAAGCCCCGGGCGCGGCGCCAGAACCGTTGCAGGTGGGGCAAGTTTCGTGGCGCGTGACGTTGATCTTGGCCTGCGTGCCGCGGATGGCCTGCCAGAAGTCGATATTGAGCGCGTATTCGAGATCCGCGCCCTTTTCCGGCTGTTCGGCGTGCTCTTCTTCGCCGCGGCGGAACAGGTGCGAGAAGATGTCGGAGAATCCACCGCCACCGCCACTGCTGGTGGTTTGCCGGGGTTGGCCGCGGCCCGCGCCGGGCTGCGAGGTGAAGAAATCCGAGAAATCGAATCCGCCGAAATCCATGTTGGGCGGCGTTTGGCCGGCTCCGGGAGGCGCACCGCCGGGAAATCCGTTTTCGGAATAGAAGCCCACCTGGTCGTACATCTGGCGTTTCTTGGAATCGCTCAGAACGTCATAGGCTTCCTGCACGTTCTTGAAGCGCTCCTCGGCGGACTTGTCACCGGGGTTCAGATCGGGGTGGAATTTGCGCGCAAGTTTCCTGTACGACTTCTTGATGTCGTCGTCGGAGGCGTTCTTTCCGACGCCGAGCGTTTCGTAGTAGTCGTGCTTGGGGGTGTTCATAGGTTTTAGGTGTTAGGTTCCAGGTGCTAGGGAACGGCTCGGCCGCTTTTCCCTAACACCTGGCACCTAACACCTCGCACCTTACTTCTTATCCTTCGGATCGACGTCGACGAACTCGGCGTCTACCACGTCATCCTTGGGTTTCTGCTGGCCCTCCTGTGAGCCGCCGCTCTGCGCGCCATCCCCGCCGGGTGCGCCGCTCGCCCCGCCTGCGCCGGGCTGGCTCGAGGCTTTGTACATGGCTTCGGCCAGCTTGTGGCTCGCCTGCGTCAGCTTGTCGGTGGCGGCATTGAGTTTGTCGGCGTCGTTTTCGCCCATGGCCTTTTTGGTGGCTTCGATGGCGGCTTCAATGTCCTTGGCTTCGGCGTCGCTGATCTTGGAGCGATGCTCCTTGAGAGTCTTCTCTACGTTGTAGACCATGGCGTCGGCGCGGTTGCGCGCTTCAATCTGGTCGCGCATCTTGCGGTCGTCGGCGCCGTGCGATTCGGCGTCCTTGGCCATCTTGTCAACTTCATCTTTAGACAGCCCGGAAGACGACGTGATGGTGATCTTCTGCTCGTTGTTGGTAGCGCGGTCCTTCGCGGTCACGTTCAGGATGCCGTTGGCATCGATATCGAACGTCACTTCGATCTGCGGGATGCCGCGCGGAGCGGGCGGAATGCCGACCAGCTGGAACACGCCCAGCAGGCGGTTGTCCTTGGCCATGGCGCGCTCGCCCTGGAAGACCTTGATCTCAACCGAGGTCTGGCTATCGGCCGCGGTGGAAAAGACTTCGCTCTTGCGCGTGGGGATGGTGGTGTTGCGATCGATCAGCTTGGTGAACACGCCGCCCAGGGTCTCGATGCCCAGCGACAGCGGGGTCACGTCGAGCAGGAGCACGTCCTTGACCTCGCCGCCGAGCACGCCGCCTTGCACCGCCGCGCCGACCGCGACCACTTCATCGGGGTTCACGCCCTTATGCGGTTCTTTGCCAAACAAATCGCGCACCAGCGTCTGGATGCGCGGCATGCGGGTCTGGCCGCCGACGAGCACGACTTCATCGATTTGCTGCGGCGTGACGCCGGCGTCGGACAAAGCCTGCTTGCATGGACCAACCGAGCGTTGCAAAATGTCTTCCACCATCTGCTCGAACCGCGAGCGGGTCAGCTTCATGATGAGGTGCTTCGGACCGGTGGCGTCGGCAGTGACGAAGGGCAGGTTGATCTCGACTTCGAGCAGCGTCGAGAGCTCCATCTTGGCCTTCTCGGCGGCCTCTTTCAGGCGTTGCAGCGCCATCTGGTCGCGCGAGAGATCGATGCCTTGCTCCTTCTTGAATTCGGAGACGATCCAGTCGATGATGCGCTGGTCGATATTGTCGCCGCCCAGGTGCGTGTCGCCATTGGTCGACTTCACCTCGACCACACCTTCGCCGACTTCGAGCACGGAGATGTCGAATGTGCCGCCACCGAAGTCATAGACCGCGATGGTTTCGTTCTTCTTCTTATCGAGACCGTAGGCCAGCGCCGCCGCGGTCGGCTCGTTGATGATGCGCGAGACTTCGAGACCTGCGATCTTGCCGGCATCCTTGGTGGCCTGACGCTGGGCGTCGTTGAAATAGGCGGGCACGGTGATCACGGCCTGCGTCACCTTCTCGCCCAGGTAGGCCTCAGCGGCCTCCTTCAGCTTGGTGAGGATCATGGCGGAGATCTCGGGCGGGGAATACTTCTTGCCGCTGATGTCGACGCGGGCGTCGCCGTTGTCGCCCCGGACGACCTTATAAGGGACCATCTTCATTTCTTCGGTCACTTCTTCCGAGCGCCGGCCCATGAAGCGCTTGATGGAGAAAACGGTGTTTTCCGGGTTGGTAATGGACTGGCGCTTGGCGACCTGGCCCACCAGCCGTTCACCGGTCTTGGTGAACCCAACAACCGATGGAGTGGTTCTGGCACCCTCCTGGTTGGCGATAACGGTCGGTTGCCCGGCCTCCATGACGGCTACTACAGAATTTGTAGTACCGAGGTCGATGCCTATGATTTTGCCCATGTTAGGGAAACCTCCTGAAATGTAGATAATGGCGTTGCGGCGGAGCAGCTCGCGACCGCTGAGTACAATCACATTATCAAACCTTAGTCCGCTATTGTCAAGTATTGCGTAAGCCCTTATTCTACGTACAGTTTTTCGCTCGACTGTTCGATAGAAGGTCGAGATCGCACTCATGGTGTGTCGGATCGCTCGATTTGCATTGATTTTACGGACGTTTGTTCTTATTGCGGCGGCCGCAGGCTGGCTGACGGCGGAGGACAATGTCTCGCCGGAGTCGGTGTTGTTTGAGCCCCTGCCGGCGGTGGAAGCGGCCACGCTGCACACGCAGACGCTGGAGGAGGCGCCGGCGAGTGTGACGGTGATCTCGGCGGACGAGATTCGCAAGTACGGCTGGCGCACGTTGGGAGAGGTGCTGGGGGCGGTGCGCGGGTTTTACATGACCTACGATCGTGCCTACCAATACGCCGGTGTGCGCGGTTTCTCTCTGCCGGGCGATTACACGACGCGGCTGTTGGTGATGCTCAACGGCCACTACATGACCGACAACGTGTACAGCTCGAACGGATATTTCGGGCAGGATTTCGCGCTGGACATGGACCTGGTGAAGCGGATCGAGATCGTCCGGGGGCCGTCGTCTGCGCTCTACGGCAGCAACGGCGTTTTCGCCACGATCAACATCGTGACCAAGTCGCCGGTCGAGGCAAAGTTGCTACGGGCCAGTACGGAAACGGGGAGCTTTGGGGAAAAGAAGCTGGAGCTTTCCACGGGAATGCCACTGGGCGGCGGGGCGAATCTGCTGGTTTCAGCGTCGGCGTTCAACAACACCGGGCAGTCGCTGTACTTTCCGGGGTTGGGATGGGCGAGAAATGCCGATGGCGAGCGCGGCTACCACGCATTTGCCAGCCTGGTCTGGCGTAACTGGACGTTCACGGGACTACTCGGTTCACGGGAGAAGCAGGTGCCCACCGGATGGTTCGGCACGATTTTCGGCGACCCCGGAAACAACATCGTGGACACGCGCGGATTTTTCGAGGCGGCGTATGCGCGCGAACTATCGGCCAATTGCAAGTTCCGTTGGCGCATATACTACGACCAATACCGGTACCGGGCGCGCTACGACTACGCGTTGAGCGGGGAGGTCCAGGACCACCGGGATCTCACTGAAGGCGATTGGGTGGGCTCACAACTGGCGTATGATTTCTCGATTCCGCGCGTCGGTGTTCTGACCGTAGGGGGCGAGGTAAACGCCGACATACGTGCGCTTCAGCAGCATTATGAAGAATCCCCGCAGCGGGTCTACTTGCTGAACGCGGATCATCCCGACGTCTCCTTTGGAGTCTTCGCGCAGCAGCAATGGCAGATGGCGCCGGCGTGGACGGCCTATTTCGGCGTGCGGTTCGACGACTCGCGTCTGCACGCCGCGTTCGTTTCGCCACGCGTGGCGCTGGTCTACCAGGCCTCGGCGCGAACGACACACAAATTTCTCTATGGACGGGCGTTCCGGAATCCGAATGCCTACGAAGCGTACTACACCGACGGCATGACGCAAATCGGCAATCCCTCGTTGAGGCCGGAGCGGGCGCAAACCTTCGAGGGCGATGTAGAACGTAAGTTCGGCGAACACTGGACCGGCGTGTTGAACGTGTACCACTACCAGTTGGAAGACCTGATCGAAGCGGTCACCACACCGGCAGGTTTGTTGCAATATCAAAACAGCGGGGCTGGCAGTGCGGACGGCGCCGGTGTGGAGCTGAGCGGAAACCCGGCACGTTGGATCGAAACTACGGCGAGCGTGGCGTTGCAGCACCCAGAGATCGCAAACCAACCCTGGCTGGTCAACTCTCCGAGCTGCATCGCCAAATGGCGCGCCGCGGCACCGCTCGTTCACAACAAGTTCTGGGCGGCGGCTGCGATGCAGGATCTCAGCCCGCGGCGGACGGTTGCTGGAGATATCGTGCCTTCGGTGCGGCTGACGGACGTGACATTCACCACGCGAAAGCTGTTTCCGGACTTCGATTTCCAGTTCGGCGTACGCAATCTGCTGAACCGCGTGTATTACGATCCCGCCGGCGCCGGCTTGCCCGAACAGATGCTGCGCGAGAACGGCCGGTCTGTCTTCTTGAAGCTGATTCTGCGGACGCGGGAGTGAAGGTGCGAGACTTGCCATCCGCATTCACGCTGCTGTGGCTACTGGCAAGTCCGCTGTTCGCCGCCGCGGAAGGACGTCCGCGGCCCACGGTAGTGGTGATTGCGTCGGTTGGAATTGAGGCGCACCGGTCGGCGATCGAAGGCATCCAGGCGGCGTTGGCTTCATCGCCGGCTGAAGTCCACATCCTGGACGTAGCTCAGGCGAGCAGCTCAGCCCGCGGCGGGCTGCCCGTTGCACCCGCCTCGGGCATCATCATCGCGGTCGGCTCAGAAGCGATCCGGGTAGTGGAAGCCGAACGGCCCAAGGTGCCGGCCGTTTACACCATGATCCTGCGCAGACGCCCGGAGTGGGATGTCCAAGGGCGGCCGGCGCCTGTAACCATTCCTCTCGAAGTTTCTCTCACGAGTCTGCTGGCGCGGCTGAAAGACCTTTTCCCCGGAAAGACCCGCCTAGGGATCATTTTGAACGCAGGTTCAGGCGAGACGAGCGGGGCGCAGTTCCAGGCGCGAGCGCAGCAACTGGGCTTCACGGTGCGCATTGCGGAATGCGCCGGGGCCGCGCAGTTGCTGGCGGCGCTGGCTTCACTCCGGAATCAGGCCGATTTCGTGTGGTGCCTGCCCGACGCCAACCTCTACAACGGCGCCACGGTCAAGCCACTGATCCTGGCGTCGATCGAGAACCGTCTGCCGCTCATCGGCTTTTCCGAGAGCTTCGCGAAGGCGGGGGCGGCCATCGGAATCTATCCGGACTTTCGCGACGTCGGTGTACAGGCGGGAGAGGCCGCACGGCAGCTGCTCGATGGGCAGATGGTGCGGGTGTCTGAAGGTCCGCGGCGATTGAAGGTTGCGGTGAACCAGAGCGTGCTGCGTTTGTTTGGGTTGCGGTGTGCGACGGCCACCGCAGGAGAGGTCACGGTGCTTCCATGAAGCCGGCGACACCAAAGGGGCGCACCAGCCTGCTGAACAAGGCGCTCGTGGCCAATGTTGTTCTGGTCGGGACCTCGCTCGCCTGCATGGCAGGGTTTCTGACCGTGCAGCAGCGCTGGGTGTTGCAGGACCAGTTGGAAGCGCGCGCCGGCCTCTTGGCCGAATCACTGGCCAGCCAAAGCGAGCTGGCGATGTTGGTACATAACCGGCCGGAGCTGGAACGAAGCGCCACGGCCGCGCTATCGAACGAAGACGTTCTGTATGTACGGATTTCGGATGCGTCCGGCAACCTGGTGGTTACCGCCGCTCGCCCCGACTTTCCGCTGAGCGCCATACCCACCAGACTGCTGGGGAGCGGAATAGCGAAAACAGCCACCATCTTCAGCGGCCCGGAGCCACATGTGAAGTTCATTGACATCGGCAAGCCGCTGGCGGCGCACTCGGGACCCGAGGTGCTCGACTGGGAGGCGCCGGCGGCAGCATCGAACCGGGGTGTGGTGCGTGTGGGCCTTTCCATGGCTAAGCAGCGGACGGTGTTCGTACGCTCGGTGGCCAACGGGCTTACGGTCGCCATCGTCACTCTGATCCTGATCCTGTCTGTCCACTACTTCCAGCTCCGCCGCATCCTCCGGCCGTTGCATGTCCTTGTCACTTTCAGCCGGCGGGTCGCGGCCGGCGATCTGAAGCAGCGGGCTCCGGTAGTCACGATTGACGAGGTTTTCGAACTTACCGTCGCTTTCAATCACATGGTGGAAGAACTCGACGTCTCGCGGCAGGAGCTGGTTCGCCTGGTACAGGAGGCGCAGGAGGCCAACCGTCTCAAGAGCGAGTTCCTGGCGAATGTGAGTCATGAGATCCGTACCCCCATGAACGGCATTCTGGGGATGACCGAGCTGGTACTGCAGACGAATCTGACGCCGGAGCAGCGGGACTATGCCGCGACGGTGCAGAATTCGGCGATGGCCCTTCTATCGGTCATTAATGACGTTCTGGATTTTTCGCGCATCGAAGCGGGAAAGATGGTGCTGGATCCGATCACCTTCGCGCCGCAGGAGGTACTGGCACACGCGTTACGGACGCTGGCGCTGCGGGCGCATCAGAAAGGGGTCGAGATTTTGTGCCAGGTTGCGCCCGATGTTCCCCAAATGCTAGTGGGAGATTCTACACGCTTGCGGCAGATCCTGCTGAATCTGGTGGGCAATGCGGTGAAGTTCACCGAAGCCGGCGAAGTGCTGGTGTCGGCTAGGATCGAGCCGGAATTGGATGAAGCGCCCATGCTACATTTTGAGGTTCGCGATACGGGGATCGGGATCGCGCCGGAGCGGCAACAGGCTGTTTTCGAGGCCTTCACTCAAGCTGACGGCTCAACCACACGCAAGTACGGCGGGACGGGACTGGGTTTGAGTATCTGTGCACGGCTGGTTGACCTGATGGGCGGCCGGATCTGGGTGGAAAGCCGTCCGGGCGAAGGCAGCGCGTTTCACTTCACGATGCGCACCGCCCGGGCCGCTGAGCCGGTTCCGGCTAGCGAACGCGGAAGGGAAACTCGATTGGCCGGCCGGCGTGTTCTGATTGTCGACGACAACGCGACTTGCCGCGGGATACTGGCCGACTCGTGCACGCGTTGGGGCATGCATGGGGATCAGGCGGATGGCGCGCATAGGGGTCTTGAGATGATGCGCGAGGCACGGGCCGCGGGAAGGCCGTACGGTCTCGTGTTGCTGGACGCGCAGATGCCGGAAATGGGCGGTTTTGCGGCTGCCGCGCGCATCCACGAGGACGAAGGCCTGAACGGCCCCGCTTTGGTCCTGATGCTCAGCTCATGCGATCTGCCGAACGATGCGGTTCGTTGCCACGCGCTCGGCGTGGTGAAGTATCTGGTGAAGCCGGTCATGCCAGCCGATTTGCAGGAAGCCATTCTGATCACCCTGGGTCTGGAAGACAGGAGACAAGAGGAGCGCACGGCGGAGGCTTCTTCGAGCGGGGCCCAAACCCTGGCGGGGCGGAGGGTGCTGGTGGCTGAGGACCACCCTGTCAATCGCAAATTGGTCACCAGGCTGCTCGAGAAACGGTCGCTGGTACCCGTGCTTGCTTCGAACGGCCGTGAGGTTCTGCGCGCGCTCGAATCCGACACCTTCGACTTGATCCTGATGGACATCCAGATGCCCGTCATGGATGGACTGCAAACCACCGCCGCCATTCGCCAGCGCGAGCGGGAGACCGGGGGGCATGTGCCGATTCTCGCCATGACGGCGCACGCGATGGACCGCGACCGGGAAAGGTGCCTGGAAGTGGGTATGGACGCATATGTCACCAAACCGGTAAGTCCCGAGGAACTGTACCGCGCGATCGAGGACTTGCTGGCTGAGCCTGGGCATGTGAGCTGAGCCGTATCAGCCCGAACCGGCTTCATGGCCCGGGGCGTGCTGGTTCCAGTCGCAGGAAACCAGGCCGGTGTGACTCGATCGCCGATTTCGGATGCGTCACATCCACGGCAGGGAGTGATGGTCAGAGTGCCCGTCTGGTCCAACTTCCCGTAGTGCGCTAAGAGTGCGTTGATTCTGGCAGGGGTCGTGTCCGCGTTAACCACCCATTCCTGTAGCGTGGGGATACCGCGGGGTTGGCGGGATACCCGCGGCTTTTCTCACGTGCCTGCCTCACAGCCGCAGGTACCCGCAAACGGCGCGTGTCCCTGCGCTACATCCGTCGATCAACGCAGAATTAGATGGAATGAGAAGGCCGGTCCGTCGGCGGGATGCGATACGCTCCCAATGAGAAACGCACTCAAGGTGCAATCGAAAGGAAACCGGCCATGAGGAAGCATATCACCACAAAGAGTCTGCAGTGACCAGGAAGAGAGCCAACCGGAAGCTGACGGTGGGCATCGATCTGGGAGATCGAAGTAGTCGCTACTGCATATTGGACGAGCAGGGCGAAGTACTGGCGGAGGGTAGCGTGGCGACGACCAAGAAAGGCTTTGCCCGATTCGCATGGCGCTGGGAGCCGAACCCGGCCGTGTGCTTCGAATGGTAATGGGGGAAGTGGCTCTTCTGATTAGCTTCGGTTTGGCGATTGGATTAGGCGCGGCGATCGCAATCACGCGCTTCATCGAAAGCTTGCTCTACGGGATGAAGCCGAACGACCCATGGACCCTTTCATTGGCTGCCGCGGTGCTAGCCTTGGTGGCTACGCTGGCCGGGTTGGTGCCCGCGCACAGGGCCTCGCGGCTCGATCCGCTGAACGCTCTTCGCGAAGAGTAGGGCAGCCAGCCCGTATCTAAAGGGCAAGCGGCATTCGTGCTGACGGCGCGATGGATTCTAGCAGACAATCTAGTAGACGAACAATTTGTTTTCTACTAGAATGTCTTCTAGACTCATGGCTGAGAGCGAACCTAAGGACAATCACGTCGAGTTGCTGCAGGGCACTCTCGACATGCTGATATTGCGGACCCTCCAATGGGGACCGCAGCATGGGCATGGCATTGGCCAGGCTATCCGGCAGAGCTCGGCGGATTTGCTGCAAATCGAGCGCGGGTCTCTGTACCCCGCGCTGCATCGTCTGGAGGATCGGGGCCTGATCTCGGCGGAATGGAAGAGCTCGGAGCTAAACCGGCGGGCAAAGTATTACCGGCTGACGGCGGCGGGACGGAAGCAATTACTGACCGAGCAATCGAAATGGAAGCTGCTGGTTCGCGCCATCACCCGCGTGATGCGTCCGGCGCAAGGCGGTTAAGCCATGCGGTGGCGGCTTTGGCGATCGAAACAGCGCGAGGCCGATCTCGACGACGAGATTGCGCATGATCTGGCGGCTGAGGCGCAGGAACGAATCCGTTCAGGCGCCTCGCGCGAAGAAGCCGAACGGGCCAGCCATCGCGATTTCGGGAACGTGCTGCTGCTCAAGGAGGATATTCGCGAAATGTGGGGCTTAACTTCACTCGAACGGCTCGGCCAAGACGTTCGTTACGGCTGGCGCACCTTGTGCAAGAACCCGTTGTTCGCCATCATGGCGGTGCTGTCGCTGGCCCTGGGTATTGGCGCGAACACTGCGATTTACAGCGTGATGGACGCCATTATGATCCGCGCCCTGCCGGTACGGAATCCAGGTGAATTGGTGGTCCTGAACTGGCGCGCCCGGCAAGATGACGGTGTCGTACAGAGCCATAACGGCTCCTCTTACGACGAGCCGGGCGGCGGTATGACGAGCCCGGATTTCCCGTGGCCCGCCTACGAACTTCTTGGTCATAACAACTCGTTCGCGACACTTTTCGCATACAAGGGAGCGGGGCGGCTGAACCTGACAGTCAACGGGCAAGCCGAGCTCGGCCCCGTCGAATTCGTCTCGGGAAACTTTTTCAGCGGTCTCGGAATCGTTCCGGCCGCGGGCCGGCTCATTGGCGATAACGATAACCGTACCGGCGCTTCACAAGTGGCGGTTCTCAGTTACAGCTATTGGAGCGGCCGATTCGGCGGAGATTCCGCGGCCATTGGCCAAACCATCAGCATCAATAACATTCCGTTTACCATCACAGGGGTCGCGGCGCCCGAATTCTTCGGGGTCACACCAGGCTCCGCGCCAGTGCTATACATCCCCATCGTGAACCGCCCGTCGCTCGCCCGGAACTACGGCAACGAGCATGACACGATGTTCACGGATGCGCATTTTTATTGGGCCGACATGATGGGCCGCTTGCGCCCCGGCGTTACGCTGGCGCAGGCGCAGGCCGAGCTGGCCGCGCGATTCCACCAGTTCGAGTTGGCCTCGGCAAGTAACGATAGAGAGCGGGCCGACCTTCCAGCGCTTTGGCTCGAAGAAGGCGGCTCGGGCGTCGACTCGCTGCGCCGCCGGTACTCCAAGCCGCTTTTTGTGCTGATGGCTATGGTCGCGTTCATTCTGACGATCGCCTGCGCTAACGTTGCGAACCTGCTCCTCGCTCGCGCCAGCGCGAGGCGCCGCGAAATGGCCGTGCGGCTCAGCCTGGGCGCGGGCCGGCTTCGCGTGATGCGGCAGTTGCTTACCGAAAGCCTACTCCTTGCGCTGCCGGGAGGTGTCCTCGGCCTGGGCGTCGCGGCCGCGGGAATTCGTTTCCTGATCTGGCTGCTCTCCGGTGGCGATCAGGATTTCAGCCTCCACGCGCAACTCGACTGGCGCATCCTGGCTTTCACAATTGCAGTCGCGTTAGCCACAGGGATTCTTTTCGGGCTCGCACCCGCCATTGAGGCCACGCGCGTGGACCTCACCCCCGCTCTCAAAGAAACTCGCGCCAGCGTCGCGCGCAGCCGCGGACATCGCTTCGGCCTCGGCAGTTTCCTTGTGGTGGTCCAGATCGCTCTTTCCCTGCTGCTGGTGCTGGGGGCCGCAATTTTTGTTCGCACCCTTGCCAACCTACATTCGGTGGAAATCGGCTTCAATCAGGAGAATCTGCTGACGTTCAGTCTGGATGCCAGCCAGGCAGGATACAAAGGTGCGGAGTTGAAGGCATTCTATACCCGCATGGACGAACGGTTCCGTTCTCTGCCGGGCGTACGCGCCGCCACCATTACGGACATGCCACTGGTTGCCAACTCGGGCAGTTCGACCCACGTCATCCTGCCGGGCGTTCCCAAACAGAACGGCCGCGACGGCCCGAGCACGTTCTATGTTTCGGTCGGTCCCACATTTTTCGAAACCATGCAGCTTCCCATCCTGCTCGGGCGGCCCATTGACGCCCACGATGTGGAGGGCGCACCCGTCGCCGTGGTGATCAACGAAGTCTTCGCGAAGAAGTATTTTCCCAATCAGAATCCCATCGGGCGGCGCTTCGGTCTCGGTAACTCGGAAGCCGGCGACCTGACCATCGTGGGCATTGCGAGAAACGCTCGTTACAACTCACTGAAGAACGCGATTCCGCCAGTTGCGTACCTCTCCAGCCTGCAGAACGTCGTCAAGAGCCCGCCCATGGCGATGTTTTTTGAATTGCGAACGGCAGGCAACCCTGTGGCGCTCACCGAGACCGTTCGCAAGGCTGTGCATGAAGCCGCGCCGAATGTTCCCATCATGGGAATGATGACGCAGACCGAGCGCATCGACAGCACCATCGTTCAGGAGCGGACCTTCGCCGATCTCTGCACGGCGTTCGCGGTTCTCGCGCTGATGATCGCATGCGTGGGGCTGTACGGCACCATGGCGTACGCCGTATCGCGCCGTACGAATGAAATTGGCATCCGGATGGCTCTGGGCGCCGACCGGCGGCGTATCATATGGATGGTTCTGCGCGAGGTGCTCGCGCTAGCTGCCCTAGGGCTTACCGTCGGTCTCGTCTGCGCCTGGACCGCTATGTCCACGATCCAATCCTTCGTGTTCGGAATGAAGCCCGCCGACCCAATCGCGATATTACTTGCAGCTGGAATCCTGGCCGCAGCGTTGGTTTTGGCCGGATTTGCGCCCGCCGCGAGAGCGTCTCGAATTGATCCACTCACCGCGCTGCGGCATGAGTAGTTGAATTTTCGGCTATCAAGCCCCGCACCAAGCAAGTCGATGGCCCTTGCCACAGAATTGGGACAAATCGGACGAGTAGTCCGCATCGCCCTCAAGCTCACGCGGCTTTTTGCAACGTGGCCGTAGAATGGGCGACAGAGGAAGCGTCTACCCGAGTGCGCGCCACACTCGAGTGACGGAAACGCAAGCATCTCTAGAGCGGCCCAGGTTCGGCCCGGATCGAGGAACGCAAGTGGCACGGAATTCGGTTGCAGGTCAAACCATTCTGGCGGTTTTCCCGGCTGGTGAAGATCGCACGGCGCTCGATAGAATATTCGGGCAGACGGATTGGCGGGTGCAGTTCGCCGGAAGTTTGGAAGAGGCTCAGGCTGCGCGGCACGGGTGCGCCGTCGCGGTTGTGATCAGCCAGACCCGCCTCCCCGACGGCCATACCTGGAAGGATTTACTCCAACATCTGCAAAGTATGCCGGATCCACCGCCGCTGGTAGTGGTAGATCGCCTGGCCGACGATCGGCTGTGGGCGGAGGTGCTTAACCTCGGGGCTTACGATTTGTTGATGACGCCATTCGAGGCCAGGGAAGTGCTGCGGACGATGACTCTGGCTTGCGGCTTCGGAAACGATTTCCCGGAAACGGCAAAGGCGCGGCAGGAGCCGCTCAAATCCGAGGCCGCGGGCCTCTCCTAAGCACACGGGCGCGCGGCGGCGCTTGAGATCAGGCGGCTCGGTACGATACGTCGAGTCGTGGAGAAGATCCGTTCTCTTCGTACTCGCGGCTTTCCAGGATGAGCACGGAGTCGTGCGAGTCATCGAACCAGTCTGCCCGCGGTTTTGTGGGGGAATGTTCCGGTTGCCTTGGATTCGGGTTGGGTTTCATATCAGCTCCGGACCCATAGTACGCTGAACTCGCGAATTCTCCGAGCGCACTAGGTCCAATTGGACGGGTGGACCAATTCGGACCGGCCACCAGCCTTGTCGCCGCCGCACGCGGGCGCGGCAAAAGGAATAAACTAGCGCTCATGCAGACATTTCTAAACCGCCGCCAGCTCTTCCAGGCGGCCGCGGCAGCCACGGCCATAGGGTCGACCATGGCCGATCAGAAGAAGATGCGGCTGGGTGTCGTGACCGGCCTTTCCAAGGATCCGGACTCCGTTATAAAACGGGTACACGATCTCGGGTTCCCCACTTGCCAACTCGGCATCCGGGGCCTGGATGACGCCACAGCGGCAAAAACGCGCGAGGCGCTGGCCAAGTACGGGGTGGAGGCAAGCTCCGCGATCGCCGGGGGGCCGGGGCCAGAGATTTACGATTTCTATAAGGGGCCGCTCACGATCGGCGTGGCGCCGCGCCAGTACCGGGAACAGCGGATTGCGCGAATCAAACAGGTATCGGACTTCGCCAAGAAGGTCGGGATATCAGGCGTGCAGACGCACTGCGGGTTCATCCCCGAAGACCCGAATGAGCCGCTATATACCGAGACCGTGAACGCCATCCGTGAAGTGGCGCAGTACTGCAAGCAGAACGGGCAGACGTTTCGGTGCGAGACTGGGCAGGAGACGCCGATCACCCTGATTCGCGCCATTAAAGACGTGGGGCTGGACAACGTCGGAGTCAACTTCGATGTGGCCAACTTAATTCTGTATGGCAAGGCGAACCCGGCTGATGCGGTGGAACTGCTGGGGCCATACGTCATGGGGGTTCACGCCAAGGACGGGCTTTATCCGACTGATCCAAAGAAATTGGGCAAGGAGGTTCCGATCGGTGAGGGCAAGGTGAACTTTCCTGTGATCATCGAGCATTTGAAGAAAATCGGCTACCAGAACCCTCTAACGATCGAACGTGAGATCGAGGGGGCTAAGCAGACCGACGATATTCTGGCATCAAAAGCATACTTAGAAAAGTTGATTGGCTAGGAGAAAACGGCAATGAATAACGAAAACATCGGCCGTCGCGGATTCTTGCATGCCGCGGCGGGAGCGGCCGCATTCACGATTTTGAAACCGCAAGTGGTGCGAGGCGCCGAGGCAAACTCCGCGGTACGCGTGGGATTGCTGGGCTGCGGTGGACGGGGCACGACTCATACGGAAACGATTCTGAAAAACACGGATGCGCGCGTCATCGCATTGGCGGACATGTTTCAGGACCGGCTGGACAGCGCGAAACAACAGGTCGATAAGCTTTCCGCGGCCAAAGGCCATGCGGGCGTGGAGCAGACCTTCGTCGGGCCGAACGCGTACAAGCAGATTCTGGACTCAAAGCAAGTGGATGCGGTAGTGATCGCGACCCCTCCGTACTTCCACGTGGAGCATCTCGCGGCGGCTGTGGCGGCGGGAAAGCATGTTTACTGCGAAAAGCCGGTAGCTATCGACGTTCCGGGTGCCAAGCGCGTCCTTGAGATCGGCAAGAAGGCCGAAGGCAAAGTGAGCCTGGACGTCGGTTTCCAGATCCGCATGGCGCCGCCGTTTGTCGAGCTGGTCAAGCGCATCCACGAGGGAGCGCTGGGCGAGATCGTTACTGGTCAGGCTTACTACTATTGTCCGCGCATCGATTTCAGTTTCCCGAACGCTCCAGAGCCGGTGCGCCGTTTGCGCAACTGGTTGCAGGACCGCGTGCTCTCGGGCGACATCATCGTCGAACAGAATATCCACGCGATCGATATTTGCAACTGGACGATGCAAGGGCATCCCGAAAAAGCCATTGGCCGCAACGGAAGAAGAGGCCGCGATTTTCCCGGCGACACCGCCTCCTCGCACTTCGATGTGGTGTTTCAATATCCGAAAGACGTGCATGTCAGTTTCAGCTCGGCGCAGTTCGGCAAGGTGGAGTTCGATTGTAACGAGCGCTTCCTGGGCACGCTGGGGTCTTCGCAATCGCCTTATTCCGGGCAACTCGGCATCTGGGACAAGGAGCAATTGATCTGGGGAAGCAGCGACAAGTCGGCCCCTGCGCAAGGGTCGTTCTCGGCGAGCGGCTCATTCTCGGACAACCTGGCGCAGGCCGATTCGGAGAAACAGAAGGCATTCATCCACAGCATATCGAGCGGCCAATTCCACAATCAGGCCGCGCTGGGCGTGGAGTCGGCTTTGACCGCCATGCTGGGACGGCAAGCCGCGTACACGGGTCACGAAGTGACGTGGGACGAACAGCTCGCCTCCAACGAGCACTGGGATGCGGGGATCGATCTGAATAAGCTGGGCTGAAGCCTGCAATTAGGCCGCATGGTACGATGGGCTTTTGGCCCAAGAGCGACTTGCTCATCCTAATTTGTTGGCGCAACCTCCGCAGCCGAAAGACCCGGCGCCTGCAATTGCCATCAGCGCAACTTTCACGGCCGAGGCTCTCGAGCCCGTGCTGGCTTTTTGGCTGCGCGAGCTGAAGCTCGATTACCAGATCCGCTTCGCGTCTTACAACCAGGTTTTTCAGGAATTGCTCAACCCGAGCGGCCTTCTCGCCGGCAATCGGAGCGGGCTGAATGTTTTACTGGTCCGCTTCGAAGACTGGGTGCGCTTTCGCGACCAGGTGAGTATCGCGGAACTCGAAGAGCACGTGCAGCACTTCGTATCCGCTGTGCGCTCTGCCGCGAGCGCCGCATCCACGCCGATGCTGGTCTGTGTTTGCCCGGCATCTCCCGGGTTTCTAAGCGATGGCGAGCGCACGCGGTTCGCAGCGCGATCCGAAGACTCGCTGCAAAACGCCTTCGCGGATCTCAGTTCCGTACAACTGGTGTCCACCACAGCCCTGCAGCGTCTGTATCCGGTGCCGGATTATTACGATCCGCACGCCGATGAGCTCGGCCATGTACCGTACACGCCGGAATTCTTCGCCGCTTTGGGCACTGTGATTGCCCGCAAACTCCATGCCGCGCGCACCAGCCGCTACAAAGTGATTGCACTCGATTGCGACGAGACGATTTGGCAAGGGGTTTGTGGCGAGGATGGACCGCAAGGCGTCCGGCTGGATGACGATCACCGAGCGCTTCAGAATTTCATGCTGGCCCAGCGCGAAGCGGGGATGCTGTTGTGCCTGTGCAGCAAAAACAATCCCGAAGACGTCTTCGATACTTTTCGCGTGCATCCGGAAATGCCGCTTGCGCTCGAGCACTTCACGGCTTCGCGGCTGAACTGGGGACCCAAGTCCGCGAATCTGCGAGCGCTCGCCGAGGAGCTGAACCTCGCACTCGACAGCTTCATCCTGGTGGACAATAGCGCCACCGAATGCGCGGAAGTGCGGGCTGGTTGTCCGGAAGTGCTTGCGATCGCGCTGCCTCAAGATGCGCGGGAGTTTGCCGGTTTCCTGGATCACATCTGGCCGTTCGACCACTGGAGCACTACTTCGGAAGACCGCAATCGCGCGGCGATGTACGTCCAAGAACGAGACCGTGCACGCGCCGCTAGGCAGGCGTCAAACCTTGAGGAATTTCTTGGGTCCCTGAATTTGCTAGTGAAGATCGAGCCCATGACGCAGGATCAGCTTCCCCGCGTGGCGCAATTGACCATCCGCACCAATCAGATGAATTTCACTTCGGTGCGCCGCGACGAGAGCGAGATGGAGCGTCTGTTGAGCTCCGAAGGTTACGAGTGCCTGACCGTCGATGTGGATGATCGATTTGGAAGCTACGGGCTGACTGGTGTGATGCTGTTTCGGGCGAATGGCGGAGCGCTGGCAGTGGACACGTTCCTGCTCAGTTGCCGCGCTCTGGGACGCGGCGTGGAGCATCGCATGCTGGCGCGCCTCGGTGAAATCGCTCAGGAGCGTGGGCTGGCCGAAGTCCGGATCCCATTCGCTCCGACTCCGCGCAATCGGCCCGCCGAGGCCTTGCTCAGGTCCGTTGGCGCGCCGTTCGAGCATCGCATCCCGACGGGCTCGACATTTCACTTCCCGGCGGATTTCCTGGCGCAGGTGAGTTACAGCACCGCTAATCCAGCGCCGGGCGTGGTCCAGGAGCGCCACGTGAGAGGGACGCAGGCCGCCGCGGAGAGCCCGCTGGACTATGCCGCGATCGCACGTGACCTGCGGACCGCGGCGCAAATTCTCCAAGCTGTACGGGCAGCATCGTTGCGACGCTCCGCGGGCGCGCCGGCGGACGCCCCCAGGAACCGGCTAGAACAGCAGCTCGCGCAAATGTGGGCGAATCTGCTGGGTCTGCCTTCTGTGGGAATCCATCAGAATTTCTTCGATCTGGGTGGCCATTCGCTGCTGGCCGTGCAATTGCTTTCTCTGGTCCGGCAGACCTTCGATCTCGATCTTTCTCTGAAAGTGGTCTACAGCGGCGACTTCACAGTTGCGGAACTGGCCAAGGCGATCGAGCTGCGCGAAATCGAGCAGGCGGGCGCCGGCCGTTATGCCGAGATTCTCAAAGAGGTGGAGAGCCTCTCCGATGAAGAGGTTCGCGCCTTGCTCGCCCAGGAGCAGAACGGGACGTCTCGTAGCAAGCCCGGCGGCAAGCCTTAGCGCCATGCGCATCCTGCTTGCGTCGAGCGCTTCCCATGTTCCGCCGCGCGGCGGCTCGACCCGCAGTAATCTGGCCTGGCTCGATGCGCTCGCCTCTCACGGCCACAAGTGCCGCATCGTCGCGGGGGCGCTGACTGCCGGCACGGCCGAGAAACTGGCTGAGATTCGGCGGGAGACTGAGGATCAAGAGGCCGGGCGCACGTCTCACGAACTGGATGCGGTAGCCGATCCGGTCAAGCGGGCGGCGGCACTCAAAGAACGGATTCGCGATTTTCAACCCGACTGGGTATTGGTTTCGTCGGAAGACATCGGGCAGGGATTACTGCGCGCGGCTCATGAAGCGGCGCCTGGCCGCGTGGTCTATCTGGCCCACACGCCACAATTCTATCCGTTCGGCCCGGCAAGCTGGAGTCCCGATCGAGAAGGCGCGGAGCTGGTGGCGAATTCCGCCGCGATCATCGCTATCGGGCATCACACCGCGGACTACATCGGTACACACCTGGGGCGGCGCGCCGAGGTCATCCATCCGCCCATCTACGGCCCCGGACCGTTTCCGCAGTTTGGGTCGGGCGAATGGATCACCATGATCAATCCGTGTGCGGTGAAGGGCATTTCGATTTTTCTGTTGCTCGCCCAAGAGTTTCCGCAGCGCCAGCTCGCCGCTCTGCCGGGCTGGGGAACGACGGCTGCGGATCGGCGCGCGCTCGACGCGCAGTCCAATGTCACCGTTCTCCGCAATTGCAAACACATCGACGAGGTGCTGAAGGACACGCGTGTCTTGTTGATGCCCTCGCTTTGGTTCGAAGGCTTCGGCCTGATCGTGGTGGAAGCGATGCTTCGCGGAATTGCGGTTGTGGCCAGCGATGCCGGTGGTTTGGTGGAAGCGAAATTGGGAACCAGCTTCGTGATTCCTGTCCGGCCGATTGAACAGTACGATGCGGTATTCGACGATCAAGGATTGCCGCGTCCCGTGTTGCCCGATCAGGATCTTGCGCCATGGGGTGAAGCTTTGGACCAGCTTCTTTTTGACCGTGGTGTGTACGGACGCGAATCCTCCGCCGCGCGGGATGCCGCTGCGCGCTTTGTTTCCGGCTTACGGCCCTCTCAACTCGAGGAATTCCTGCTGTCGCTAGAGCCTGCGCGTCCCACAGCGCTTCAGAAAGATCCGCTCGCCGGGTTGTCGGCCGAAAAGCGGGCATTGCTCCTCCAACGCCTTCGGGCACGCTCGGGCGAGTAGCCGCGGCGCGTTTATGCGAATTCTGCTCGCGCAAAACTCCCGCTACTATCCGGCGCACGGCGGCGGCGATAAATCCAACCGCCTGCTTATGGAAGCGCTGGTCGCGCGTGGGTATACGTGCCTGGTTGTGGCTCGGATCAGCAAGTTCGGGCCGGGCGAACATGAAGTGTTCCTGAGCGAGCTGGCGGCGCGCAATGTGAGTGTGGGCTCGGCCGATCACGGTGTGGTGACGCTTCATCGCGGCGGCGTCGAAGTGCATACGGTGACGAATCAGCCGGGCCTTCGCAAGTACTTCTCGGAACAGATCACCGCGTTCCGGCCGGATGTGATTCTGGCATCGACGGATGACCCGGCGCAGCTTCTGCTCGAACCGGCCCGGCGTTCGGATGCCCGCGTGGTTTTTCTCGCACGGGCCACGCTGGCTCTGCCATTCGGCCCGGATTGCGCATTTCCCAGCACCACCAAGACGGACATGCTGCGACGTGTGGATGCGATCGTCGGGGTGAGCCAGTACGTGGCCGATTACATCCGGCGCCATAGCGGACTGGAAGCTGTGCACGTCCCCATTTCGCTGCTGGATCCCGGTCCTTATGCGCCTTTGGGGCGCTTCGAGAACGAATTCGTCACGATGGTGAATCCGTGCGCCGTCAAGGGCATTTCGATTTTCCTGTCGCTGGCGGAGCGTATGCCGCAAGTGCGTTTTGCGTCAGTGCCCATGTGGGGCACCACCGATGCCGACCGGCGGGCGCTTGAGCAGCATCCAAATGTTTCGCTTCTGCCGCTGGTTGATCACATCGCCAAGTTGTTCGCCCGCACGCGGGTACTGCTGGTTCCTTCGCTGTGGGCGGAGGCGCGGTCGCGTGTTGTGGTCGAAGCCATGCTCCATGGCGTACCGGTTATCGCCAGCAACGTCGGCGGCATTCCCGAAGCCAAGCTGGGCGTTGACTACCTGCTCCCCGTGACTCCGATTGCCAAATACCAGGAGCGCGTGGATGAGCAGATGGTCCCGGTTGCCGATGTTTCCGAGCAGGATATCGGTCCGTGGTATGCCGCGCTTGAGCGGCTGCTCTCGGATCGCGCCCACTACGAGCAGCTTGCACTTGATTCGCGCACTGCGGCGCTGCGTTATGCCGATAGCCTGAGTGTGGTTCCATTCGAGCGGCTGCTGGAACAGACTCTGCAGAAGTCAAAGGCGGCCGCGTTACCTGAGACGGCTGAGTCATCCGTCGATCCGCTGGCCAAGCTTTCTCCGGAAAAGCGCCAGTTGCTTGCTCTGCGCTTGCGAGCAGGGAAGACACTTGCCGCGTTGTGGTTCCCGTCAATTCAGGAATCCAGCAAAGAAAAGTTGCGGCTGTTCTCGTTCCCGTACGCGGGCGGTGGAGCGAGCGTCTTCCGCGAATGGGCGGGACGTTTTCCGGCAGATATCGCCGTGTGCCCAGTTCGCTTGCCCGGACGGGAAACACGCTTGAATGAGCCGGCCTTCGACTCGATGGAGCAGTTGATCCCGGCGCTACGCGAAGCTATCCATCCGTATCTCGATCGCCCTTTCGCTTTCTTCGGCCACAGCCTGGGCGCGGTAATCGCATTCGAGCTGGCGCGCTCGCTTACGACCCACCCACTGTGCCTCTTCGTTTCCGGCGCGCGGGCGCCACAATTGAGGCGCGATCACGTACCGCCGCCACCACCTTCCGATGACGAGCTGATCGAGGAACTCAGGCGGCTGAATGGCATACCGCAGGATCTTCTCGAACATCGGGAGTTGATGCAGCTCGCGCTACCTGCTCTGCGGGCCGACACCGCGCTGTATCGCAACTACGTGTATCATGACGCGGCGCCGCTCGATTGCCCGATTCGCGCGTACGGCGGTTTGAGTGACGAGAGGATCACGCACGAGCATCTCGAGGCCTGGGCGGAGCAGACTTGGGCGTTCAAACTGGAAATGTTCCCCGGCGGGCATTTCTTTCTGCAAACGAACCAGGGAGAATTTCTGACAACGCTCGTGCGCGATGTGAGTCAGTTACTTGCTGTCAGTCGCCGCGACCCACGCGCCTAGCCCGATCATCGCCAGTCCGCACGCGGTTCTCTGGCGCCTTCGAAACTTGACGCGACTCTTCAGACGATGTCCCAGCGGCCCGGCGAACATCACTACCACCAGATCCGCGCTCGTGTTGAGCAGGACCGAAATCGAGCCCAGCAGCAGGAACTGCACGAAAACATACCCTAGCGCCGGCGTGATGAATTGCGGGATGAATGAAAGAAAGAACAGCGCCGTCTTCGGGTTCAGCACCTCAGTTACGATGCCTTGCGAAAAGGCGCCCCCGGACGGCCTAGGCGCACCTTCCGCAACCGGCTCCGCGTTGCGGCTACGGATCATCCGCACGCCCAAATACACGAGATACGCCGCTCCCGCATACTTCACGATTGCGAATGCCACGGCAGACGCCGCAAGCAGGGCGGAAATTCCCAACGCCGCGCCAAACACATGCACCAAGCCGCCGATGAAGGTTCCCAGCGAGGACTCCACGCCTTCGCGCCTGCCACCGGCGAGGCTGCGGGCGAGAACGTAAAAGATGCCGGGACCGGGGGTTACGGCCAGCAAGAACGCCGCCACTAGAAAGAGCGCAAAGCGCCCGGAATCGAGCATAGAGAAAGTATCGCTTACTTCTCTCTACTGATTCCCAGTGCTCGAATCCGCTTGTGCAGGTTGGTGCGCTCCATGCCGAGCGCCCGGGCGGCGCCGGAGACGTTCCAGTTGGCTTCTTCGAGTGCGCGCAGAATGTACTCGCGCTCGGCGGATGCGCGGGCCTCTTGCACCGTCGATCGCGGTGCCGAATCGCTCTCGCTCGCTGAGCATTCGTCCAGAGTGCCTCTTCGTCTCCGGCGCCCGTGCGCCTCAGTTACGGTGTGATCATGTACCGCCACCGCCGCCTTCAGACGACGAGCTGATCGAGGAGCTGCGCCGGCTCGATGGCATTCCACAAGAACTACTTGATCATCATGAGCTGATGCAGCTCGCGCTGCCAGCGCTGCGGGCCGACACTGCGCTGTATCGCAAATACGTTTACCAGGATGGGCCGCCGCCCGCGTGTCCGATTTGCGCCTACGGCGGCGCGGATGATGCGAGAATCACATCCGGGCATCTGGAGGACTGGGCAGTGCAGACCACGGAATCTTTCAAACTGGAAGTGTTTCCGGGTGGCCATTTCTTTCCGCGAACTCACCAGGGCGAATTTTTGAGGTCGCTCGCGCGCGATTTGTCTGAGTTACTTGCTGTCACTAACAGCCACGCACGCCCCTAACCCGATCATCACCAGCCCGCACGCGGTCCGTCGGCGCCTGCGAAACGGGACGCTGCTCTTAAGACGATGCCCTAAGGAATCCAACCGCATTCGCCGCGAGAAGAGGAAGCGAGAAATCCACGACGAGCTTGCACGCGCCACGGCGAAAAAGAACCCGACCGCCGACCGAACAATCACTGGAGGGAGATTGAAGGCTTAGATGGTGTCTATCCGATGACTTCGGCTTCGTACTCGTGAGGGTCGCCTCGGGACCTTGGCGCTCTCCCGTCACCTAGTCGCTCCGCACAGTGGAAGTGCCGGTCATTGCCAAGCAGCGGGTTGCGTCTCGTGATCGTCTTCGACTTCACCAGGTCCCGTGTTGACGAATGAGAAGCCAACGCCGCAGCGCGTACGCCTGATTAGGTCCAAGACATATCCGGGTAACTCGATCCCGCCGTTTTCGCTAGAGGTAACGACCGAAGCGATGACCTCGAACTGCTTGGGTCCAAGCTGAAGGGTTTCAAGTGCGGTGTAGAGGCGTTCCAAGTCCATCTCCTGGCCCATTTCGAGCATTAGAATATTACCCCTTTGTTTAGTCTCAGCCTCGGGCAGCGCGCTCCGGATGCCCCCGCGCTCCTCTTCTGACAATCCACGGAATCGCAGCCTAAATCGTTCCTTGCGGTATGACATTTACTTTCCTCCAGCAGCTCTGTACCTGGCCACTAACTCTTTAGCTCCCGGTAGCCGTATTAGGTTGAACTCCCCCCTTCCCTCGATAGTATTCTCTTCTTCGACAAACTCACCAAATGCATTCCGATCGATGTTATATTTTTTTGCCATCTGGTTCAGATTCCGCTGCTCTCTGGCCTGCGCGCCCCTGGTCTTCTCGCGGTATTCACCGCCCCGCCACGTAGAATATTCCCGGTCCCGGGGTGATCGCCAACAGGGATGCCGCCGCAAGGAAGAGCGCGAATCGTCCGGAATCGAACATGCCCAGAGGGTCGCTTTACTTCTCTCTCGCTATCCCCAGTGCTCGAATCCGCTTGTGCAGGTTGGTGCGCTCCATGCCGAGCGCCCGGGCGGCGCCGGAGACGTTCCAGTTGGCTTCTTCGAGTGCGCGCAGAATGTACTCGCGCTCGGCGGAGGCACGCGCTTCTTGCACCGTCGATCGCGGCGCCGAATCGCGCTGCACACGGATCTCCACGGGAATGGATTCCTTGGTCAGCCGCTCTCCGGTGGTCAGTATGGCCATGCGTTCGATGGCGTTGCGCAGCTCGCGCGCGTTGCCCGGCCACGCGTAACTCTCCAACAGCGGATAGACGTCGTCGGCGAGTGCCTTCGGCTTGAAATTATTTCGTGCACAAAAATCATCGAGAAAATACTCGGCCAGCAGGCGGATGTCCTGCACGCGCTCGCGCAGCGCCGGTACTCGAATCGGCACGACACTTACGCGATAGTAGAGGTCCTCGCGGAACTTATCCTGGCTTACCAGAGACGCCAGCTCGCGATTAGTTGCCGAGATGACGCGCACAGAAACGCGAATGGATTGTTCACCGCCCACCCGGTGAAACTCGCCCTCCTGTAATACACGGAGCAATTTTGCCTGCGACGCCGAGTGCAGGTCGCCGATTTCGTCAAGGAACAGCGTGCCGCCGTCCGCCAACTCAAACTTCCCTCGCCGCATCCCGGCCGCGCCCGTAAACGAGCCTTTTTCATGGCCAAATAGCTCACTCTCGATTAGCTCCGTGGGAATCGCTGCGCAGTTGACCTTGACGAATGCGCCGGATGCGAACGGGCTGTTGCGGTGGATATGCTCGGCCAGCAATTCCTTGCCGGTACCCGATTCTCCGATCAGCAGCACACGCGCGTCCGATCGCGCCGCCATCGACGCCTGTTCCACCGCCCGCAGAAATGCCGGGCTCGATCCGATCATCTTCGGACTCGATCCCACCAGCTCGCGCAGGCGCTCATTCTCCCGGCGCAGGCTGGCGTGCTCCAGCGCATTCTTGAGCGCGACCAGGACCTTCTCGCGGCTGAGCGGCTTCTCCAGGAAGTCGAAGGCCCCAGCGCGCGTGGCTTCCACGGCATCGGCGATGGTCCCGTGGCCCGAGATCATGATGGCCGGCGCAAGGCTGCCGTTCTGTTGCACCGAGCGCAGCAGGTCGATGCCGTTTCCATCGGGCAGGCGCATGTCGAACAGAAATAGGTCGGCGCGCGGCGCCTCGGTATTCGTGCGGAACTCCGCCACTGAGCGGCAAATCGAGACCCCATAGCCCTCGCGCTCCAGAATCATGCGCAGCGAGCGGCCGATGTTGTCTTCGTCGTCAACGATCAGAACTTTTTTCGAGGCCATGAGAGCCATTGGGAAGCACCAGACGAAACGCCGCACCACCAAGTTCGCCAGCCACCGGGACGATATCGCCGCCGGAAATGAGCGCGCTCTTGCGCGCAATGGAGAGGCCGAGACCCATGCCGTGCTTCTTGAATGAAATCGTGGGCTGGAACAAGGTCCGCCGGGCTTGCTCGCTCAAGCCCGGTCCGGAGTCGTGAACCTCGACGGCCACGTGACCATTCAAAGAGTGCGTTACCGCCAGCACGTTCCCACCCGCGCCCGCCGCGTGTGCTGCGTTCTCCAGCAGGTTCACCAGAATGCCTTTGATCAGATCCTCGTCGGCTACGGTCCGCAGCGCTTCCGGCTCGAGGCGCAGCGCATAATTGACCTCCGGATGTCCGGTCTTGAGAAACGCCACACGATCCTCGACGACTGTGTTCAGATTCAACTCGACCGGGCGCACCGGCGGCTCCGCGGAAAATTGCGAAAACGCGCGCACACGCCGCTCCAGACTCTCGATTTCTTCGACAACAATCTGCTTGGCCTGCTCCAGGAAGACGCGATCGGCGCCGCTCTGGCGAGCCACCATTTCCTCCACGGTCAGGCGGATCGGCGTCAGTGAATTCTTCACCTCGTGCGCCATCTTGCGCGCCAGAGATTCCCAGCTAGCGAGCTGGGTGAGGTAGATCAGGCGGTCGCGGCTTTCTTCCAGCCGCTCGGCGCTGTCGTTGAATGCTTCGATGGCGCGCCCGATCTCGTCATCGCGGCGGCTCTTGAGCCGGACGGCGAAGTTGCCGGCCGCGAGTTCCGAAAGCCCCGCCGTCAATTGTTGGATTGGCTGGCTCAGGTGATGCGCCAGGAAAGCCAGAAAGACGAGCGATCCGAGCCACACGAGCGATGCCAGCAGCACCCAGGCGCTGATGAAACCGCGAGGCAGATCGCGCGATTGCTCCTTGTAGACGAGGTCCCGCGCTCGCTTGTACTGTTCTGACAGTCGGTTCATGGCAATCGGAAGAGCGCGCGAGTAGACGAGCACTTCGTCGGGGCGGCGCACGTAATACTCCAGCCGGTCCCCCTCAGCGCCTTCGCGCACACATCCATCCTGATCGCCGCTCGACCAAAAGCTGCGCAGCGGCTCCGCCCACGCCGCCAGATCCTTGGCCGCAAACCGCTGAGGTGCAACCCGGCTGGCTGCGGCGTCGTTTTTCAAGTCCTGGCAAGCTTGGTTGTAGAAGGCGAGGCCCGTTCGATGCAATGATTGGGAAAGATCATCCAACTCCCGCGTTGCCCTGTACCGCAGGCTGCGGTCCAGAAACGAAGTCGTCATCCACAGTGTGGCGCCCCATGGCACAACCGTGGCGGCGAGGAAAACCAGAATAAGCTTGTTGCGAAGCCGATTCACCCGCTTCGTGAGCTCCGGCGCTCTCTTTTGATGTCTTCGAGGCGCAGTGGGCCCGCGCTGGCCTCCCAGTGCATCTGCTGCGCCCGCGCCGGGTTGCTGAAAACCTCGATCAGCCGCGTCAGATTGATGCCCGAGTCCCCGACCACCCCGGCCTGGTCGCGCGCATCTTCCGCGCGGAGCTCCAATTTGATCCACAGGGCCTTGTCGTGGGGAATGCCATCGATCAGCAGCGGCAGATGATCGAGACACCAGCCTTCGGCCGCCGTCGCCGAAAGGTGAGACACCGTGGCCCGCTCCACACCGGTGCTGGTCACGGAGAATTTCTCTTCCCAGACATCGTAGCTGACCACGAACCGGTTTACCGCAGGCCGGACCAATGGCGTGCTGGCCTCGCTCGAAGCCGAGAGCGAAAGCTGAGCGAGATACACCAGGGTTGCGCCATCTTTCAACTTTTCCAGCGGCTTGCCGGAAAGAAACTGGAACTTTGCGGGGGCCGAAACGCGCAGGTCGTCGCCATCCAGATGCAGATCGTCGCGGTCCAGACGCACCTCTAGGGTTGGGGCGGCCAACCCTGAAAGGAGGGTCGCGCCTAAGCCCGCCGTGAGCCACCATGGTCTGGTGACCTTCCGCATCAATAGTTCATGCCGACCATAAATACTGGTGACGCCCGTCCGCCCCGGATGGGGAACGCCGTCGCCACCAGGAACGAGTTCTTACGCACCCCGACTCCCAGCGAGTGCCGCACCACCATATCCTGGCCAGGGTCCCAAATGGCCCCGGCATCATAGAATGCTTCAAAGAAGCCGTAGCGGTATTCGACCGAGTTGTAGACTACCCGACTCCCCCCTAAGGGGTCGAGTTCCCACTTGTTCCAACCTCGCAGCATCGAACTGGTTCCGAGCTGAAAACGCTCGAACAAAGGCGCCGGGCCCAGAATGAATCCGCCAACGGCCTCTTCCGAGAGCGACTGGCGGCCTCGCGCAACCGTATACCGCAGTTCCCAGCGGTGCCGCGAGTACGCGTAATCGCTGTCCAACGCTCTCGTGGCTACGCGCAGGCTGTAGTCCGCCTGCAAGCTCTGCTGGCCGAACACTCCACCTTCAAACTGCTGGAAGTACTGGACGTCCGTGATGGCCGCATTTGCCAATTGGGTGCGTTCGCCAGGCCCTTCCGTCTCAAAACGCTGAAAACCGGCGCCGAAAGAAACGGTCAGCGGTTTGGCCACCTGGATGGTGACAACCGGTTCGAAATTCTGCCGTGTGCGGTACAGGCCGGCCACTTGGCTATCCTGACCGAGGGCACTGAGAGTGGAATGGTTCCACTGCTCATGGTAGCTGTCAAATTCGAACCGAAGGCGTACGCGGTCGCTCCCGAGATGCCGGTTTTCATAGCGTGTCCGAATGCCCGTAAAGCGCTCGACCAGTTCGTCTCCGTCGCTTACCAAGCCCGCCGTGAAGCGGCTGTCGCCGGCGATGAGTGTGCCATTCACGGATCCGCTCAAGCCTTCGCTCGAATGGTAGAGGAGCCGCGGAACCGACAGATCAACCCGCTTCCCGGCTACGTCCATGACGATCTTCACGTGGTCGGGCGAGCTGCCGCGCAGAAGTCTGGGGACGACCTTCCGTACGTTGAGCTCATCCCGAATGCGTCGCGCCACATCGTTCATAGCGGTGGGATTGAACTTTTGGCCGATGAGTCTTTCAAGATCCTGCCGAAGGCCGCGGCTGATGCCGGACTCGGCCTCGCGTGGAAGTTCCACGGCCTCAACTGTATATCTGGAATTGACGTTGAATTCGACTGGCTGAAGGATTGGCTGTTGATTCCCACCCCATAAGCTTGCGCCCGAGATCAACAGGCTAATCAGTGCGCATTTCATGACGCAGGAGAATGCAACGGCATGGCCACCGACAGAAGGCATTTCCCTACAAAGGCTTAACGCATTATACCCTGTGCCTGCCGTTCACAGGTGTGACGATTGCCTGGGATTTAGAGTGCCTTGGCGAGTTCGGTGGCGAAGGCGCTTCGGACCTGCTCTTTTTCCTTAGGACGCTTCACGCGACGGCGTTGTTGCTGCTGATCACGGCTCGCGGGAGCTACAACCGCTGGGCCCGTGATTTTGCCCTTAGCGGGCTGGGCCGGGTTGGCGCGCAGCAGCTTGCCTTCGAGAGGCGCGCGGTCAAAACGGCGGATGATGGACTGCATCTCCTCCGTCGTGGGGGCCTCCACAAACGCGAAGCCTTTGGACTCCTGCGTTTCGTGGTTGCGGATCACCTTAATGGAATCCGCTACCAGGTCTTCAGCCGACAGCCATCCTTTGATGTCATCGGCGGTGACCCACGTAGGTAGATTGCCGAGAAATACAGTGAAACTCATTCAGTGACTTTTTTGCTCCGTTGGTTGGATTCTGGCTTTCAAAGGGGAAGGGTTCCGCTCTACTGCCAGAATCGATGATATCAGGGCGTAGAGCAACTTGCAATCTCGCCATGGCTGTTTTTGGGCTATCATGATGCGTTTCTCACCAGGCCGATATCCCCCAGACCATTCAAGATGAACTGCACCGCGATGGCGGTGAGCAGCAGCCCCATCATGCGGGTGAGAATGCGGATCCCAGTTTCGCCCAGATAGCCGCGGACGCGGTCCGCGCCCGCCAGAATCCAATACGAGGCGAATGCGGTCATGGCGATCGCCACCAGGATGGGAACTGCGTACCAGATGGCCGGGGCTCCGCTCATGAGAACCATGACTGTTGAGATGGAGCCGGGACCGGCCAGCATCGGCACACCCAGCGGAATGATTCCCACGTCTTCCTTCTCCGCGCCTTCCTCGGTTTCCGTGGGGGTTTCCTTGGTTGGGGACCGGCGCGCCCGCAGCATGTCGAGTCCGATCAGCAACAGGATCACTCCGCCGGCAATCTTGAACGCCGGCAGCGTGATCCCGAATAGCTTGAAGATCAGTGTGCCCGCGGCGGCGAAGCACGAGAGCACCAGGAAGCAGGTCCAGGCAGCGCGGCGCGCCATATGCTGCCGGTCCGCCTGGTCGGCCCCTGCGGTCATGATGAGGAACGTGGGGATAGCGGCGATGGGGTCAACCAAAACGAAAATGGAGGTCAACGCGACCAGGAAAAACTGCGGTAAAGCGGCAATCGAGCCGGGCAAGGACATTCTGCGTTCCCGGCGCGGTCACTGACCCGTCCGCCACTGGCGTCCGTCGCGTGTTAAGAGATCGTTAGCTTCCTTCGGCCCCCAAGAACCGGCCGGATAGTTGGGGAAGTTGCGCGGCGGCAGCGCTTTCCAAACGTCCAGCACCGGCTGCACCACGCTCCAGCCGGCCTCGATCATATCCGCCCGCTGGAACAGAGTCGCGTCACCGATCATGCAGTCATAGAGCAGGCGCTCATACCCGGTGCTAGGCTCGCTGCCAAAGTAATCCTGGTAATGGAAGTCCATCTTAACCGCGCCGATGTCCACCACCGGGCCGGGGATCTTGGCGCCGAATTTCAGGGAGATGCCCTCGTCCGGCTGAATATGCATGGTCAGCAGGTTGTGGCCAAGGTTTTCAACCGGCGTGTCCCGAAACAGTACGAACGGCGCGCGGCGGAACTGAATCACCACCTCGGTTACACGCTGGGCCAGCCGCTTGCCGGTCCGAATGTAGAACGGCACGTCCGCCCACCGCCAGTTGTCGATTGAGAGTTTCAGGGCAACGAAAGTTTCGGTTTGCGAATCCGGAGCGACGTTCGGTTCGGAACGGTACGCCGGGGCTGGGTGGCCGTCCTCCACGCCCTCGCCGTACTGTCCGCGCACCGTGCGCGTCAAAACGTCCTCCGGCGCGTACGGCTGGATGGCATGCAGAATCTTAGACTGTTCGTCGCGCACCGCGTCGGCGTGGAACGAAACGGGCGGCTCCATGGCGGTGAGCGTCACCAATTGCAGAATATGGTTGGGCACCATGTCGCGGAGTGCGCCGGCATGGTCGTAGTATGCTCCCCGCTGTTCTACGCCCAGCGTCTCTGCCACCGTGATTTGAACGTGATCGATATAGCGCCGGTTCCAAATCGGCTCGAAGATGCCGTTCGAGAACCGGAAGACCAGAATGTTCTGCACGGTCTCTTTGCCCAGATAGTGATCGATGCGGTAGATCTGATCCTCCGTCAGTACCTGCTTGATCTCGCGGTTGAGCGCGCGGGCTGAATCAAGGTCGTGGCCGAACGGCTTCTCGAAGACGATACGGCGCCAGCGGCCGCCACTTTCTTCCGCCAGACCGGCTCCGCCGAGCTGGCTCACCACCTCCCCGAACAGGGCCGGCGTGGTTGCCAGGTAGTAAAAATAGCTCCCCTGCGTACCGTGCTTTTCGTCCACTTGTGCCAGCAGCGGCTTCAACCGCTGATAGTATGCGGGATCCTGAAAGTCGCCTGGGAGGTAGTAGAGCCGTTCGATCAGCCAGTCGCAGAACTTACAATGATCCGGGGCGCCTGCGAATTGCCCGAGGTCCTCACGGACCTGCGAGCGGAATTCGTCCTCGCTGAAGGTCTGGTTGGCGCAACCCACGAGAGCGAACTCCTTGGGCAGCAGGTCCTTTTTTGCCAGATTGTAGAGGGCGGGCACCAGCTTGCGCTTCGTGAGGTCGCCCGAAGCGCCGAAGATCACCAGGCAGCAGCGGTCGCCGGGCCGTGCCGGCTGTTGTTGGGGCGGTTCCGTTTTCTGGGGATTTGAGGGCGTGGCTGGCATTTGAGCTAACCCTTTTTCGCCTGTTCCACGTGCCCGCCGAACTGGTAACGCATGGCGGACAAGAGCTTGTCGGCAAAGGTATCTTCGCCGCGGGAGGAGAAGCGCTCATAGAGCGCCGTGCTCAGAACCGGGACGGGAACGGATTCGTCGATCGCCGCCATGATGGTCCAGCGCCCTTCGCCGGAATCGGATACCTTGCCGGAGAATTTCGCCAAGTCGGGCTGCTCCAGCAGAGCGATGGCATTCAGATCGAGCAACCAGGAAGCCACCACGCTGCCGCGCCGCCAGACTTCGGTGATATCGGCGAGGTTGAAATCGTACTGGTACCGCTCGGGGTCGCGCAGCGGTGTGGTCTCGGCATCCACCTCGCGGGTGTGCTTACCGACATTGGCGTGCTTCAGAATGTTTAAACCTTCGGCAAACGCAGCCATCAGTCCGTATTCGATGCCGTTGTGCACCATCTTCACGAAATGGCCTGCTCCCGACGGGCCGCAGTGCAGGTAGCCCTCTTCCGCGGTTCCATCCACTTTCTCGCGACCGGGTGTCCTGGGAATATTGCCTCGCCCCGGCGCGAGGGTCTTGAAGATCGGGTCCAGATGCCGGACGACTTCGGGCTCACCGCCAATCATGAGGCAGTAGCCGCGCTCCAACCCCCAAATACCGCCGCTGGTACCGGTGTCAACGTAATGCAGCTTCTTCTGCGCCACCTCCCCGGCGCGGCGGATGTCGTCAACGTAGCAGGAATTGCCGCCATCGATAATGATGTCGCCCTGCTGCAGCCGCTCCGAGAGATCATGGACGGTATCGTCGACTACAGCAGCCGGCACCATTAACCAGACGGCTCGCGGTTGCTTTAACTTGCGGACGAAGTCATCCAGCGACCCGGAGCCGGTGGCGCCCTCGCCGGCCAATTGCTTGACGCTCTCCTGGTTCCGGTCAAAGACCACGCATTCGTGTCCGCCCTCCATCAGACGGCGCACCATGTTGGCGCCCATCCGCCCCAATCCGATCATTCCGAGCTGCATTATGTCTCCTGAATGCTAAGAATCGCACGAACTCGCTGATCTATGATGACCGGCGGAGCAAGTCGGATTCGGAGGGTGTGTGGAAAGGGACAGATCCGGAGGCTGATCTGGAGTAGCGGTTTCAGGCTGGAACGGGATGCGTCGAGTGGGGAACCAGCACGCTGATCGGCTGGGGAATGCCGACAGTTCTGGCGAAGCCTCGCAGCTTTTCGATCATCGGCATGGTCAGCTCCTCGCCCTTGGGCAGCAGCAGCACTCCGTTGCTGGCGCAGATGTTCTGGTTGGCGATCATGGTGGTATTGAGTTCGCTCACCTTGAGCATGAGGATCTTGCGCTGGACGCTTTGCAAATCCGCGGTTTCGAGCGCGTCCAGCAAGCGGGCGTGGAACACGCCGGATTGGCGCATTTGCGCGAGGGCATCGCGGCGCGGTTTGCCAGCGCTGGCGAGACGATCGAACTCCAGAGCGGTTCTCAGGATTGCGGTGCCCATGGTCACGCCGTCAGTGGCCGCAAACAAACCCGCCAAGCGCTCCTCGGGGGGCGGCGCACTGCTTTGATTTCGAATCATGCGCGCGACCGCCTCCAGCCGCGGAATGTTTTCGAGTAAACGCTCGGCCGCAGCGGGGTGAGCGGAGAAGACGGCTTGCTCATCCGGGGTTAGCTCCTCGCGGGCGGCAACCTTATCCAGCACCGGCTGCGGAACCGTAATGTAGCCTAACTGGCACAGCATGGCCGCGAGCTCGCATTCCCAGACGTTGCGTAATTTCAGGGACGTGGCGATGTGGGTGGCATATTTGCGGATCAGGCAGGCATGGCTGAACGCGCCCGGGTTCACCAGGCTCAGCACCTCGGTCAAGACTTTGATGCTGCCGCTCAAGGTCTTCTCCAGCAACTCGCGTTCGGAGGTAATCAACCGGTGCTGCTCCACCGCCGAATCCAGTGCGGCGATAAGGATTTCGGTTGGACACGGCTTGGTAAGGAAGCGAAAGATGCTGCCTTCATTCACCGCGGCGATGGCCGTATTCATGTCGGCTTGTCCCGTCAACATCACGCGGGTGGTATCGGCGTTTGCATGTTTGACTTCCGACAAGAACTGAATGCCATTCATCCCCGGCATTCGAAAGTCGGATACTACCACGGCGAAAGGCCCGTTCTGGAGCACGGATTGCAGACCCTCTTTCGGGCCAGGGGCCGTTTGAACCTCGAATCTGCTGTTAAGCTGGCGCTCAAGCCCCTGGAGGATCTTGGGTTCGTCATCCACAAACAGGATCCGCTGCGTCACTGTGCGCCCTCCCTCAGCAGATGCTGCTGGCCGAGGTCCGACCAGTCAGGCAGCTCATCCGTGACTCCAATCCTGGCCAGATAAGGCATGTCGAGTTCGTTGCCGGCCGCCGGTGTGCCGCTTGACGGTGTCTGTTCCAAAACATTCGCGACATGCACCGCGGTGAGCGGGCCGAATTGTCCGTCAGGACAGCGGGAAGGATTATGATGGAAGGCGACAGCTTCGACGACGGAATCGGGAAGACCCCACAACCAAAGCAGGTAGCCACCCATCTCGGCATGCGTCGTACCGAATGTGTCTCTCTCGGCCTCGGTTAGAGTTCTTTCTCCCGCCGCGACCGCGCACAGCACGCGATCATATTCATCTGCGTGATGTGCCACGAACACTAGCTGTCCCACATCGTGCAGTAGTCCTGCCACGAAGGCGTCGTCCGTGGCCTGTTTGGAAGCCTTTTGTGATTTCGCAATGTCACGCGCGATGGCGGCTACCGCCGTGCTGTGCTGTTGCAGCTTCTCAATGGAAAACCGCGGACATTTCGACGGATTAAAGCTGGAGAACGCCGAGACCGACAGCGCCAACGCTTTGACCGTATCGATGCCCAGGAACATTACCGCGTCTTCGGCACTGGTGATATGCCGGCGCAGCCCGAAGAACGCCGAGTTCACGAGTTGGAGGACCTTCGCGGTCATGGCCATGTCCTGGGCCAGCGTCGCCCCGATTTGTTGCGCAGAGGCGTCCGGAGCTTGCAACACTTGAATGACTTGGCGGTAGATGGCCGGAGTGCTCGGCAAGGACGTGGTACGGGAGATCAAAGCGCGCAAGGCGGGTTCCACCAGGACATCGCGGAGAGCAAAGGCGCGATCCAGCGTGGTCTTGAGCACTTCCGGGTCGCACGGCTTGGACAGATACTGATGCGCGACCATCGCCGCTTGCACGCGGAGATCCTGTTCCCAAGTTCCGGAGAGGATCATGCGCACCATTTGTGGATAGAGCTTGGCGACTTCTTTGAGCAGCTCAGCTCCGTTCATACCCGGCATCCGCATATCCGCGATGATGACGTCGAAGTTGGATGCCGCCAACACGCGGAGCGCCTCGGCGCCGCTCGAGACAAACTCCATCTCCCACAGATCACCGTAGGGGAACAGCATACGCTTCAAGCCACTGAGCAGCTTGGGCTCATCGTCCACGAACAGGATGCTCTTCATCGCGGCCACAGTCAATGAATCGGCTTATTGGCGCGCGGTCTTTAGGAAAACGATGGACCAGCCGATAGTCACAAGTAAGAGGTGTCCGCCTTGAAGCCTGCCCGAAAAAGAGCGCTTGTCTACTTAGCGTTCCTACTTCTGCTGGCTGGGCTAAGTATCCCGTGCCATGGGGCCCGCTGGCATGGGAGCGGCGAAATGCACACGCTCATGGAAACGGTTTCGGCGCTGTTGGGGCTGGTGGCCAGCGCCATTGCCTTCACGCGCTACTACACAAAGAAAACCACGACTTACCTGTTCCTTGGCAGCGGTTTTCTTGGCGCCACTTTCCTGGAGGGTTACCACGCGGCGATCACTTCTTCATTCTTAGTGGGCCATACGCCGTCGGCGTTGGTTCCATTGACGGCTTGGAGCGGGGTGACACCGCGCGTGTTTCTCTCCGTTCTGATGTTGCTGAGTTCCCTAGCAACCGAGGACGGGCGACTGAGGCGGCTGCTCGGCAGGATCGGAGAGCTTGGCGTACATATCGTGGTGGCCACATCGACGATTGCATGGTTTCTGGTCTTCACATCCGTGCGGTTACCGCCCGCGCTGTATCCTCATGCTCTCCTCAACCGCCCGGTGGACCTGATCCCCTCCCTTTTCTTTGGCTTGGCAGCGTTGGTATATCTACAGCGAGGCGGCTGGAAAACCAGCCAATCTGAGCACTGGCTCATTCTGTCTCTGATCGCAGCCGCATCGGGCCACCTCTTCTATCTCGTTGTTTCCCCTGAGCTGTATGATGCGCCTTACTTTGCCGCGCATTTGCTCAAGATCCTGTCTTTTGTTCTCGTATTGATCGGCCTGTTCAGCAGCGTGTTTTCCGTTTTCCGAAGCGAAGCGGAATCAGTAGTTACGTTACACCAAGTCAATGAGGCCCTCGCGGACGAAGTCGAGGAGCGCGAGCGGGCCGAACAGGGGATGCGGCGCTCCCGCGATGAGCTCGATGTGCGGGTTCAAGAGCGCACCGCGGATCTGGCGGAGCGAAGCTGGGAGTTGCGAGCCGCGCATGACGAGATGGCGCTGTTCCTGGCGTCCATTCCATCGATTTTGATCGGGCTGGACGGTGAGGGCCGCATCACTCTCTGGAATTCCACCGCGTCCGAGATCTTCGACATCCCGGTGCCGCAGGCCATTGGGCGGAGTCTGGGCAACTGCGGAATCCAGTGGCTCCTCGCTGAGACCCCGGGAAAGATACTCGATTGGTTACAAAGCGAAGAGCTGGTTCGGTGCGACGACCTGGCGTACGAAAAGGACGGTGACGCGCGTCTATTGGGGCTGACGATACGGCCGATCCGCTCGTCGGGCAGCGAAAGGAGAGTTGGATTCCTCGTGACCGGAGCCGACATAACCGACCGCAGAGCCATGGAGGGCGGCTTGTCGCGTCTGGCAGCGATTGTCGAGTCAAGTGACGCCGCGATCATCTCTGTGAGCTTGGCGGGTTATGTCCTTAGCTGGAACCCGGCCGCGGAGCGGATCTACGGCTACCGGAAAGACGAGGTGAAAGATCGTCACGTATCAGTCATCTGGCCTCCGGAAGCTGTTGACGATTTGATGGAAATCTTGCGCCGGCTGCGCGATGGTGGCGTGCAGCGCCGCGAAGGGCCGCGCCTAACAAAAGGCGGCCAACGGATCTTCGTCGCGGCAACGTATTCGCCGCTATACGACGCTTCGGGAGAGACCATCGCGGCCTTTTCCATCACCAACGACATCACTGAGCGAAAAGAATTGGAGCGGCAATTGGCGCAGGCGCAGAAGCTGGAGTCGATCGGCCAACTGGCGGCGGGTATCGCGCATGAGATCAATACGCCCATCCAATATGTTGGCGACAACATCCGGTTTTTGCGCGATTCGTTCGCGCGGCTGGAACAACTGTTGGCAGGCTACGACCGGCTGCTCGAATCGGTGCGCAGCCAGTCGCCTGACGCTCCGTTTCTGGCGGATATCGAGGCGCTCGCGAAGGCCGTGCGGGTGAGCTACCTGCGCGCGGAGATCCCGAAATCCATTGAGGACTCGCTCGAAGGCGCCGGGCGGGTGGCCGAAATCGTCCGCGCCATCAAGGAATTCTCGCATCCTGGGCCAGCCGAGAAAACGCCTTTGGATATCAGCCGCGCCATCGAGAGTACGGTGCTGGTGTCGCGCAATGAGTGGAAATATGTGGCGGACCTGAATACCGAGCTGGATGCGGATCTGCCGCCGGTGATGTGCGTGCCCGGTGAGTTCAACCAAGTGATCCTGAACCTGATCGTGAATGCGGCACATGCCATTGCCGATGTGGTGTCGGGCCAGCCGGGGACCAAGGGCACGATCACTGTGAGCACTGCGCGTGACGGAGACTGGGCGGAGATCCGGGTCAGCGATACGGGCACCGGGATTCCGGACCAGGTGCAGTCCAGCGTATTCAATCCGTTCTTCACAACAAAAGGTGTAGGCAAGGGTACGGGCCAAGGGTTGGCCATTGCGCATACGGTGATCGTCCAGAAACATGGAGGGACCATTTGCTTTGACACCGCCATGGGCATCGGCACTACGTTCCGGGTCCGTCTGCCCATCGATGGCGAGACGTCCGCAGCCGGCAGCGGTCCGCTCAGCCAACTGGAGGTTGCACTTGCTGACGCACAGCCATCGCTCGGCGCGACGCTTCAAGAGGGCGAAACATGATCCGAGGGGAATGGACCAGAGGCGCACTACCGATGATCGCCGCGCTAGTCCTCGGGGTCGGCGCATCAGGCACGATTTTTGGTATCCTCCGCCATTTCGAATACTTCCGCGCGGAGTCTCAGTTCCGGCAACTGGCGGAACAGCGTCTAAGTACGGTGCGGACTCGGGTGGCGGGCGCCCTCGACACCATCAACCTGGTGGCCGGCCACTTTGCGGTCAGCCAATACACCAGCCGGCGCGAATTTTCGATGCTCGCCGCGCCCGCGCTGGAAAGCCATCACTATCTCCAGGCGCTCGAATGGATTCCTCGGGTCGAGCACCGGGCGCGAGCCAGCTACGAGCGTCTCGCCCGCTTGGACGGCATCCCAGGGTTCCAATTCAAAGAGCGTCAGAAAGACGGCACGATGGGAGCCGCCGGAGAGCGGGCGGAGTACTTCCCCGTCCTATACGCCGAGCCGCGTGCGGGGAATGAGCGGGCACTGGGTTTTGATCTCGGCTCCAATCCCGTGCGGTTGGCGGCGCTCAAAAAAGCTCGCGAAACTGGACGCATTGTTGCTACGGCAAGGGTGCTGCTGGTCCAGGAACGGGGCGACCAATACGGAGTCCTCATCTTCGCTCCGGTTTACAGCCAGCCGGAAGTGAACTCGGCCGGTGGCCAAACCAAGGACCTGAAGGGCTTTGCGCTGGCAGTGCTGCGGGTGGGCGACCTGATCGCGACCGCGATTGACAGGCAGAGGGGACTCGGCGGCGTAGAGATCCATGTTTTTGATGTGGATGCTTCCGGATCCGGGCAGCAGATCTATCCTAGAACGCCGGAAATATCCGCTGAGGCTTTGCGCAGCGGGCTACACGTGGAAGAACGCCTGATAGGGGATGGGACAGCCTGGGCGTTGGTGGCGACACCCAGCGGCGGTTCAGCGGACCTATCTTCCCCGGCCGGTCCATTCCTGGTGCTTGCATTCGGTTTGCTGGTGACCGCCGTATTTGTCCTTCACCTCAGCGCCAGGAACCGGCAGTCCGATCACATCGCCCAAGTCGCGGAGGAGCTGCGGCTCGCCAACCAACGGCTGGAAATCCACACGGCGGAGATGGCCGAGCAGGGGCACTTGGCGGCCCTGGGAGCGGAGATCGGCGTGGCCCTGACCCAGCGCGACGGCCTGGACATCATGTTGCAACGGTGCGCGGGCGTGCTGGTCAAGCATCTGGGTGCCGCATTTGCCCGCATTTGGACGTTGAGCGAGGACCAGAATGTTCTGGAACTCGAAGCCAGCGCCGGTATATACACCCACATCAATGGCGGGCACGCGCGCGTCCCGATGGGGTCGTTCAAGATTGGCCGCATCGCACAGGATCGGCGGCCGCATCTCACCAACAGCGTGATTGGCGACCCGGAGGTGTCCGACCAGGCATGGGCCAAGCGCGAGGGGATGGTGGCGTTTGCGGGATATCCGCTGATCGTCGAAGACCGGTTGGTCGGAGTTGTGGCGGTGTTTGCGCACAAACCGCTGGCGGATAGCGTCCTAAAAACGCTGGCTTCTATTGCCGATGAGATCGCCCTCGGCATCGAACGCAAGCGAGCCGAGGAGGCGCTGCGCGCTTCGGAGACGCGGTTCCGGATTGCTGCGGAAAATGGCAGCGATGTCATTCTCGTCCGGAGCCTCCTCACCAATCAGGTGCACTCCTCCGGCGCGGCGGAACGGTTGCTCCCGTGCGCCAAGAAGATGCCGCAGTCTTACGACGAGTTTACCCGCTTGCTCTATCCCGACGACCGGGACCGAGTCGTGTCGGCCATCCAGGCTCACCTGCAGACCGGTATGCCCTATCGCGAGGAATTCCGAGTGGTTGACCAGGATGGCACGATTCGACATTGGACCGGTAGGGGCGCCTCCGTTCGAAATGCCTTAGGCCAGGCAACGGAATTTATCGTCGTTAACACCGACATTACGGCGCAAAAACAAGCGGAAGCCGCGCTCTCCCATCTTGCCGCCATTGTCGATTCATCGGAAGCATCCATTCTCAGCATCGATATGCAAGGGACCATTCTCTCCTGGAATCCTGCGGCCGAACGTATTTATGGGTACTCAGCGGAGGAGATCAAAGGCCGCTCAATTGCGTTGATCTATCCTGCCGACCGTCACTACGAGCTCGGAGACCTGTTGCAAAAGATGCAGCGGGGTGAAGGCGCCCGGCATATCGAGACCATTCGCGTGCGGAAAGACGGGCAGACGATCCCCATATTCGTGACATATTCGCCGCTTCGCGACGCTTCGGGGAGCGTCGTCGGAGCGTGCTCGATCGCTACCGACATCAGGGAGCGCAAGCTGCTGGAGCGGCAGTTGTCGCAGGCGCAGAAGCTGGAGTCAATCGGGCAACTGGCGGCGGGTATCGCGCATGAGATCAATACGCCCATCCAATATGTTGGCGACAACATCCGGTTTTTGCGCGATTCGTTCGCGCGGCTGGAACAACTGTTGGCAGGCTACGACCGGCTGCTCGAATCGGTGCGCAGCCAGTCGCCTGACGCTCCGTTTCTGGCGGATATCGAGGCGCTCGCGAAGGCCGTGCGGGTGAGCTACCTGCGCGCGGAGATCCCGAAATCCATTGAGGACTCGCTCGAAGGCGCCGGGCGGGTGGCCGAAATCGTCCGCGCCATCAAGGAATTCTCGCATCCTGGGCCAGCCGAGAAAACGCCTTTGGATATCAGCCGCGCCATCGAGAGTACGGTGCTGGTGTCGCGCAATGAGTGGAAATATGTGGCGGACCTGAATACCGAGCTGGATGCGGATCTGCCGCCGGTGATGTGCGTGCCCGGTGAGTTCAACCAAGTGATCCTGAACCTGATCGTGAATGCGGCACATGCCATTGCCGATGTGGTGTCGGGCCAGCCGGGGACCAAGGGCACGATCACTGTGAGCACTGCGCGTGACGGAGACTGGGCGGAGATCCGGGTCAGCGATACGGGCACCGGGATTCCGGACCAGGTGCAGTCCAGCGTATTCAATCCGTTCTTCACAACAAAAGGTGTAGGCAAGGGCACGGGCCAAGGGTTGGCCATTGCGCATACGGTGATCGTCCAGAAGCATGGCGGGACCATTTCCTTTGACACGGCGACAGGAGTCGGCACCACGTTCAAAATCAGGATTCCCATCAGTGGGAGCATCGAGAAACCCGCCGGCGAGCAGCAGATGCAGCACGAGCTCGGAATCCGTACGTAGCGCCAAACTGAAAAAATGCTTTTCACCGCCGTAGCGCCGAGAACGCCCAAGACACTAGACTGATAGACTCGCGCCACGCCGGTGCTCGCCACTTCAGCACAGAACGGGTGTGCGCGGCGTTTACTGTGCGCTGCACGGCGACAAAGAGAGCGCAGAGCGAGCGGCAGAGGCTTCGTGAGCGTGGCTCACAGACGGATACTGGGAGAGATCGGTTAGCGGGCGGCTGAGCCCTCTTTTCGCTATACTAGTGGCGAACCCTCCATCATGGCGCTGTTCAAGACACGCAGCGCCGCCGTATACGGCATTGATGCTCATCTGATCGATGTCGAAGTCGACATGTACAAGTCAGGCACGGCGCGCGACTTCATCACGGTCGGGATGCCCGATACAGCAGTGCGTGAGAGCCGCGAGCGCATCAAGTCCGCGCTGATCAATTCCGGCTTTGGCTATCCCAACAAGGCCGTCACCATCAATCTGGCCCCGGCGGACGTGCGCAAAGAGGGCGCGGGGTTCGACCTCCCCATGGCGATGGGCATTCTGGGGGCGATGGGAACCGTGTCGGGACTCGACAATCATCTGCTCGTAGGCGAACTCTCGCTCGATGGCGCCATTCGGCCGGTGCGTGGGGCCTTGTCCATCGCGGTTTGCGCGCGCGAACAGGGACTCGCCAATCTGGTGCTGCCCGCGGAAAATGCGGCCGAAGCCGCGGTGGTGGAGGGTGTGCGCGTCTTTGGCGTGCGGCATCTGGCGGAAGTGGTGGCGCTCATTTCACGGCCTCTGGAATTCTCTCCCGTTGTGCCGCAGGACATAGTTCGATTCACGCCGGATTCCTCCGCGCCCGATTTCCGCGACGTGCGCGGGCAAACCACCTCCAAGCGCGCGTTGCAAGTCGCGGCCGCCGGTGGCCACAACGTGCTGATGATCGGGCCGCCTGGGTCGGGCAAGACCATGCTGGCCAAGCGGCTGGCGGGCGTGCTGCCTCCTTTATCTTTTCCGGAAGCGATCGAGACTACCAAGGTTCATAGCATCGCGGGCATGCTGCCCTCGGGTGCGGGACTGCTGCGCGAGCGGCCGTTTCGCGCGCCGCACCACAGCATTTCGGATGCGGGTCTCATCGGCGGCGGGCCGGGGATGCCGCGGCCGGGCGAGGTCAGCCTGGCGCACAACGGCGTGCTGTTCCTCGATGAGTTCCCGGAGTTCCCGCGAAACGTGCTGGAACTGCTGCGGCAGCCGCTCGAGGATGGGTCGGTGACCATCGCACGCTCCGTCATGACGCTAAGCTTTCCGTCGAGTTTCATGCTGGTCGCGGCCATGAACCCATGTCCTTGTGGATTCTTTGGCGACGCCACACGCGAGTGCCGCTGCACGCCGGGGATCATTCAGCGCTATCTGAGCAAGATCTCGGGACCGCTGCTCGATCGCATCGACATTCACATTGAGGTGCCCGCGGTGCCCTATAAGGAACTGCGCTCCAACGGCACGAGCGAGTCCTCGGACGACATCCGCGAGCGAGTTCTGCAGGCCCGCGCGGTGCAGCAGGCGCGTGGCTACGTTAACTCCCAGATGCCGGTCCGCCTGATCCGCAAACAGTGCGCTCTCGATGAAGCCGGCGAGCGGACGCTGGAGATGGCGGTACGGCGCATGGGACTCTCGGCGCGGGCGCACGACCGCATTCTGAAAGTCGCGCGTACCATCGCCGATCTGGATCACTCTGAAACCGTCTCGGCTAAGCACTTGGCCGAGGCGGTGCAATACCGCAGCCTGGACCGGAACTACTGGAGTTGACAGAGGCGGCCAACCGAAGCTGACCGCCCCTCACCATTTAGAACGTCAGGTGCAGCGCGAGTTGCAGGAACCGTGCGCTGCCGATCGTGTGCTGGATGAATCCCAGGCTCCCTACGGGTGGAACTGACGGTGGACCAGAAAAATTAGGAAAGAAGTCCACGTCGTTATTCGGCGTGTCGAAATCCGCCTGATTGAAGACGTTGAATGCATCAAAATTGAACCGCAGCCGGTAACGTTCTCTAAACGTGAACGTCTTGCCGATCGTCATATCGAAACGCTTTTGAAATGGACCGCGGAAAGTATTGCGTCCCGTATATCCGTAGAGCGATTCGTAGACGTCACAGCCGGTTGCATCGCAAGGAGGAACCCCGCTCTGGCCCGGTGCAAGAAACGGAGGGAAGAAATCGTTCTCGTTGAGCACAGGTTTTCCAGCGTTAACACCAGTTGTTCCCTGAAGCTGCGCCTGTGAGTTGGTGACACCAGGTTTGAGGGGCACAATCGGGTTAGTGATGTAATCCGAGGTGCCGAAATACAAGCTTCCCACGGAACCGGAGTAATCGTAGACGCTGTAGGGCTGCCCGCTCTGCAATACGGTCTGTCCGCCGATGATCCATCCATTCACAATGTTGCCCAGCGCCTTGTTGGACGTCAGCTTGGGTATCGTGTAGCTGTAGTTGATCAGGAAGACGTGCGTCTGATCGAAATCCGCCGAGCCGTAGTTGGACCGCGGAACGAGAGGATTGTTGCCCGTGAAGAACAGGCCCTGCCCGCTTTGCTCATCCAGAGTGTGCGACCACGTGTAGCTGCCCGTGAATTGAAGCCCGTTCGAGAGCCGCTTGCGAACCTGTAACTGCAGAGAGTTGTAATTTGAAATGCCTTCCGCGCTGAACAGGACGGAATTCATGTCGTAGCCAACGTAGGGCACGCGTATGGGGGCATTTCCAGCGAACTCACTGGTGGAGACTGGCTCGAGATCCAGGTTGAAGTTGGGCGAGACGCCGCCGTATGAGTAGATCTGTCCGTTCACCGGGTGTTGAGGTGTGGCGATCATCGGCTGGTTGAACGGAATGGGCAGAATTTCGTGCTGGCCGTGGTTCCCCACATACCCTGCACTGAACAGCCAATTGTTCGAAGCCTGGTACTGCAGATCGAATGTCCAGTTCTCCGTGTACGGAAGTTTGTTGTTGATGTCGTATCCACCAAACAGGAATGGCCCGAACAAGTTGCCGCCTGGATAATTGCCGTTTTCGGTCTGCGCGATGTTGGGAAGATACGCCTGGAACGCCGCGGCGCTGCCGGCAATCGGGGGGAACGGCGCCGTTCCAAATGGAGCCTGCAAAGTAGCGCCCTTCTGGGCGGCGATGACCGAAGTGAAGGGCGGCTCCAGTGTTACGCCGAAAGGCCCGTTGAATCCACCGCCCGCGCTGGGCGACAGATAACTGAAGAATTCGCCGCGGTCGTAGTAGATACCGAAGCCGGTGCGTACCGTCAGCTTCGGAAGGGGCGTCCAGGCGATTCCAATGCGCGGAGCCAACCCCCATTGACGCTGTTTCATGAGCGTGTTGCTCGCCCCCGGCGTGCCCAAGGTCTTGTTGTTCCCTGCCACCTCCAGCCCGGAACCGGTAATCGTGTCCGTGGACGCATCGTACGAATACATGCTCGCGTTGAAATCGCTTAGCCTACCGTATTTTTCTGAAAGCGGACCGTCGAAATCCCAACGAAGGCCCAGGGTCAGGGTCAGATTACTCCGGAGCTTGAAGTTGTCGTTCACAAACAGCCCTGCCGTGTCGGAACGGTAATAGCGGCTCGCCGAACCGTTGAAGGCGGTGGAGTTAGTGCCGCCGGTTCGTACGTTGCCTTCGACGAAATCGGTAAACGTCCTGAAGGCGATCACATCGGTGTTGGTGTTGTGATTGATGATGTTCAGTTGCGTATGGTCCACTAGTCCGCCAAACGAAAGAGTATGGCGGCCCTTTACCCAATTCAGGGTGGAACTGAGTTCCCACTGATTTTGGAACATGCCGGCATTGCCGAAGCTCGCCGCATTGCCAAACTGCAGTCCTCTCCCAATCGCGTTATCGGCGGTGCCGATCTCAAGCTGTGGAAAGCCCGTCGCCCCCAGCAGGTTCATCCCGAATTGGCTTGGGGTAAATTGCTGCGAAGTAGTCGCGTAAGCCTGTAACCGCGTGAACCCCGCGCGCTGCTCCCAGGTAAGACTAGGCGACAGGATCACCGTGTTGTTCACGGAAACTACATCACCTTCGCCCTGAAGCTGCTGCGGGAAACCAAGTAAGGGCTCCTGGTACCCAAACGGATTCTGCGTGGGGTTCTGCTGGATATACAACTTCGCACCGAACCGGTCGCGATCGTTTACGATGTAATCCACGTCAGCGATGCCCTGATCCACTCTGGATTGCGCGTTCGGCCCTTGCACAACCGCGTCGTATCCCAGGGCCACGGCCGCACTCGAGCTGTATTGCGCGCTAGGAATGAAATACTGCCCGTTGGGCAGTTTGGCCTGCAGGATGGACTGCGCCACGGGATTGATTTGACTGGGTGTGATCGTTGTCCCGAAGCTGCTTTGAATCATGTTCACGATACCTTGGGGAGATCTGTCATTCGTCAGGCCCAGCGGGACCACGGCGTCTTGCGTGGCGTCCGTCGAATCCGCGATGTGCACACCCTGATATGAAAGGAAATAGAAGAGCTTGTCTTTCTTGATCGGGCCGCCAATCGTGGCACCGAACTGATTGCGATTCTGGAACGGTGATGCGATTCCCGCCGCATTATAGAAGAACGGAGCTGCGTTCATCGCGCTGTTCTGGAACTTTTCGTAGAGTTCCCCATGCAGCTCATTCGTGCCCGATTTCGTGGTCACGAGAATGTGCGCCCCGCTGTTGGCTCCCTGCGTGGCGTCGTACATCGCGGCGTTCACCGCGATCTCCTGAATTGCCTCCGCTGGTGGCGTAGGCAGAGCCTGCCCAATAGCTGCGTAAACCGAAGTGCTGGTTTGGATCTGGCCGCCCGGGCCGAAGTTCTCGCCCGTGTTCAGTACGAACCGGTTTTCTCCCACTTGGCTGGTTGAGTTTCCGTTGAACAGATTGTTCGTGCCGATCCCGTTCAAAGAGAAGCTGTTGCTGGTTTCGCGCTGGCCATTGGCGGTAATACCCTGGTTACCCAGCCCGGAATTTGCGCCCGATCCTTGGAGGAAATCCGCGTGAACGCCGGGGCTGAGAATCGCCAACTGCGTGAAACTTCCGGTGCCGAGAGGCGTTTGTTCAATGGTCAACTGATCGATCACATAGCCATTGGTCGTGTCCACCTGGTTCATGAGCGGCGTGGCGGTCACCTCAACCGTGGTGGCGGTCGCGCCCACGCGCAAGTTGCTGTCAACCGTGGACGTGCGGTCTCCGTTCACTAAAATCTCCGGGTGTGTTTCGGTTTCGAAGCCCTCTTTGGTGAAGGTCAGCTTGTACGTGCCGGCGGGAAGGTTGGAAACAAGATAAGAGCCGTCCGCGTGGGACGCCGCCGATACCGAGAGATTGGTCGCAATGTTGGTCGCCCTCACTTTGGCATCGGGTATGGCTGCACCCGACGGGTCTTTCACTGTTCCCGTAATGGCGCCCATAATCTGCTGTGCGCGCAACGGCGCCTGAACAACAGTTCCCGCAAACAGAATCGACCAAATGACCAGATAGCGCTTCACCAATCTCACTTTTGCCTCCCCTTATCTTGCGTAGTATAGTCCACCCAAGCACGCGTGAACGCAAACTTCTCGACCCCTATCAGAAATTAATTTACAAGTGATGTTGCCTCGCGGAGCGCGCCGGACTTGGGCGCTACATATAATACCTCTAGCCCAGCGACGAATCCAGAGTCCCCCGGAAGGCTGATGTTAGGAGATCAAGATTATTGCTGAATGAAGATCCGGTCACAGTCGGGTTAATTTACCAGCCGGGCAGTAACGGTATTGGCCTACGACCGCAATCTAGTATGCGTACAGCAGATGTTCTGGCTTATTCACTGGTTCGAAATTGCCGGAAAGCCTCCAGGCGCCACATGTCTTCGGAGGCCGAGCGTAGCTGCCGCAGAACGTAGAGATTGCCGTCGTGCGCGCGAACCTTGAAAAACGCATCCTCCGGGCCGTACCACCGATCCAGCACTTCCTCGACCTGGTACGGGCGCTCGTCCAACCAAAATCGAACCGGCCGCTCGTCCGCTTTGTGGCCTGAGTAGCATTCGACTCTTACGTTCATTCCGATTTGCTGTGCGGACGGTCCAACGCCAACGGCGAACTCTGACTATTTCGCGGCGCTTTGCATCAATTCGTCAACCAGTTTCTGCGCGCCATACAGCTTTCGCATGGCCTCGGTCATCGCGGCGGTGTGCACGGCGACGGCGCGATTCTTGGATTCGTCGTACACAAAATCCCCCACGAGCGATTCGATGTTGCCGTCGAAGATGAGGCCGACGATCTCGCCGTTGCGATTGATCACTGGTGAGCCCGAGTTGCCCCCGATGATGTCGTCGGTGGTGACGAAGTTCATGGGAGTAGCCAGATCTAATTTCCCCCGCCCTTCCATATAACGGGACGGAAGGTAGAATGGCCCTTCGAAATCAAAACTGGCCGCGCGGTCATACAGGCCGTAGAGCGTGGTCTTATACGGGGCCTCGGTTCCATTCATGGGGTAGCCCTTCACCTGCCCGTAAGAGAGCCGCAGCGTGAACGTCGCGTCCGGGTACGTGGCTTTTCCGTAGACCGCGAAACGCGCCTTGCCCAGTTGCTCGCCGGCCCTCTGCTCCACGCTTTGGACGTTGTCTTCCCTCCACTTCGTGAAGGCGCGCCGCATGGGATCCAGCTTCCGCGCGAGCCCGATCATCGCATCATTCGACGCCTCAACCGCCGCTTCTCCGCCATCGAGCAGTTTCTTTCGCACGTCCGGATCGTCCAGCTTGCTGCCGTTCACCAATTCGGTTGCAGCCTCTTTTGGTGTTTTGCCATTCAGCACGATCCGCAGGAAAGGATCGTCTGCGCCGGTCTCGGTCCGATCTTGTTCGAGCGCACCTGTGATTCGTGCGATCTCCATCGCCTGATAAACCGGAGCAGGCGAAGCGAGCCGGAATTTGAGCGAATCCAGCTCCGATTCATGATAGCCGGGCAGGCGCTCTCCATCGGGCTTCTTGACTTCCGCTGCGTACTCAACAATGGTCCGCGCAAGGTCGGCGAGATCGGAATCCAGACCGTGGAAGAACAGTTCCTTCGGCCGCGTAGCCATCTTGTTCTCCGCCTCCGCCACTGCCCTCCATGCGCCGCCGTACGCGGTCTTCCATTCCGGGTTGGCGTTTACCTTTGCGCGAAACTCATCTTCGTCCTTCTGCTTGTTGGACATCACGGCCTTGTCCCGGAGGCCGTCGTAGCGTCCTTCATATGCCTTCCGCGAATTCTGAAGGATCAGCAACCGCTCCGCAGCCTCGCGCGCCTGCTCCGCGCCCAAGCCGGAGTATTGCTCGAGTACAGCGATTCGATGCTTCAGAATCTTCAGAATGTTCGGTTCGGCCGTATCCCGCTCGAACTCGAGTTGCGCCATCGTGTCCGAACGTTGCGTCGATCCGGGATGCCCGGGGACAAATACCAGCTCGGCGTTCCCAGCTCCCTTCGGGTTCCACTTCATATAATCTTTGCTCTCGATCGGCTTTCCGTTCTCATAAACACGGAACAATGCCATATCCAGGTCGTAGCGCGGAAACGTGAAGTTATCGGGATCACCGCCGAAGGCAGCAATTTGCTCCTCGGGGGCGAACACAATGCGCACGTCAGTGTACTTTTTGTACCGGTATAGCCAGTATTCGCCGCCCTGGTACAGAGCGACCACATCGGAACGGAGCCCCGTCTTCTTCTCGCTCTCGCGTTCAATTTCCGCAATCGCCGCCTTGTGCGCCGCAAATTCCTCTTCCGGTGTCCGGGCGCTTTTCACCGCGTCCATCACACGGTGCGTAACGTCCTCCATGGACATCAGGACATTAATCTCGAGGTCTGGCGACTTCATTTCCTGGTCCTGGGTGGCGGCATAGAAACCGTTCTTTACGTAGTCATGATCGGCAGTCGAGTTTTTCTGCAATTCCTCCAGCGCGATGTGATGGTTGGTGAGCACAAGCCCGTGAGGACTCACAAACGAGCCGGAACCCCCGTTGTTGAAGCGCACACTCGCTAGGCGAACATGATCCAGCCACTCTCGAGTCGGCGCGAAGCCATACTTGGCCTGGAGCTGCTTTGTGGGCGGATTGTCGAAGGTCCACATCCCTTCATCGGCACGTAACAGCGCCGGGAAGAGCAAGGTGGCGCAAAGCACCAGCTGCAATGCTGAGCAACAGGAGGATTTATGGTTCATGGGAACGATCTCCAACCGAGATAGACGCATTACACCACAGTTCGGTGAGTGCGGGACGTTTACAATTGTTTCAAAAGCCACTTAACTGCATTTTGCTGAACTTTTACGTACGCTGGATTCCAAAGTGCGCTGATCAAGTGACCCGGCGCCAGGTAGCAGACTCTCCCCTTGCCGAAATTGTAGGCCCAACCGGCCGCCGAAGTGGTGCCCAGGTTTTTCCAGGTCTTGCCGTCTTCATTCACGCTTTGCATGAGGATATCCTTCGCGTCCTTCTCGTACTTAACGAAGTGTTGTTCGTCGGTCACCACGAAATCGTTGACGCCCGCCGTAATGGGGTGATTTCTGTTGCTGATCCGTACCCGGAAGGGCCGCAGCGGAGGATGCTCTTCGGTCACGGCGCCCAGTACGTCGCGAAAATCCTGATTGTGCGGACTGATATACGGCGTGTTGTGGTAAAAAAGCGCTCCGCCGCCGTTTTCGACGAACTTTTTCACCGCTCGCCCTTGCTCCGTGGTAATCCAGTAGACCTCGTTGGCGTCCCAATGGGGCAACGGCGGGTCGCTGACGATTCCGCGCAGGCCGCCGCCCGCTTGCCCAGGACCGTCGTCGGAATATCCGTTTGGCCAAGTCATGCCGTCGCGGAACACGATCAACAGCTTGTAATCTTTCAAGTTTCTGGCATCGAGCAGACTCAGCTCGTCCGTGAAATCTACCGGAACACCCAGATCACGCACGATGATCTTCCCCAGCGCCGTGCGAATGTAGTCGATGTTGTGGTACCGGTCACCGGCTAGAGCGAACGCCGTCGCCTGCTGCCGGCCGTAGATCGATGCAGCCGCCGGACCCGCCATCAGCGGTGCTGCGGCGCCTTTCAGGGCCGTTCGCCGCGAGATTAACTTGTTGAGCATAACAGTGATTTTATTTTCTCTCCGTCGCGACATTCCGGCGGGAACGCAACGCCCGCATGATAAAATTCAGGTGTCCCCCATCTAATGGATTTTCTCGAAGGTCTGAATCCTCCACAGCGCGACGCCGTTGCTTATACCGAAGGTCCGCTGCTGATCCTGGCGGGCGCCGGGAGCGGAAAAACGCGAGTCATCACGCACCGCATCGCGCACCTCATCAGCCGCCATCACGTTCCGCCCTCGGCCGTGCTCGCGGTGACGTTTACCAACAAGGCCGCCGATGAGATGCGCACTCGCGTCGCCGCTTTGCTCGAAGGCGAAAACCTGTCGTCCGCGCCCAATGTTTCGACTTTCCACTCGTTTTGCGTACGCCTGCTGCGTCGCGATGGGGATGGGTTGCAGCCGAGCCGGCCTGGTTTCACGCGCCGGTTTTCCATCTACGACGATGAAGACCAGCTCACGTTGATTAAGGCGGCATTTCGCCATCTCGGGCTCGACGAGAAGTTCATGCAGCCGCGCGCGGTGCTCTCGCGCATCAGCCACGCCAAGAACCGGAAGAAAACGCCGCAGGACATGTATCAGGAGGCGACGGACCCCAATCTCACCAAGATCGCCGTCATCTTCGAAGAGTACGAGAAGGCGCTGCGCCAGGCGAACGCCCTCGATTTCGACGACCTCTTGCTCGAAAGCGTGCGGCTCCTGTACCACGATCAAGCCACGCGTGAAAGCTACAACCGCCGCCTCAGCTATCTCATGATCGACGAGTATCAGGACACCAACCGCAGCCAGTACGAGCTCATGCGCCTGCTGACCCAGGCACACCAGAACGTCTGCGTGGTCGGCGATGAGGACCAGTCGATCTACAGTTGGCGCGGAGCCGACATCCGCAACATTCTCGATTTCGAGCGTGACTACCCCAACGCCCGGACCATTCGCCTGGAGCAGAATTACCGCTCGACTAAGAACATTCTCGAAGCGGCCAGTGCGCTAGTTGCGAACAACAAAGAGCGCAAGGGCAAATGGCTGTGGACAGACGCCGGCGCCGGCGAACCGCTAGGGCTCTACAACGGGTTCGACGCTGAAAACGAAGCTCTGTTCATCGCCGACACGATCGAGCGCCTCCTTGCCGAAAATCCGACCGAGCGTGTGGCCGTTCTTTATCGCACGAATTTTCAGTCGCGGCAAATCGAGGAGGCTCTGCGGCGGTACGGGCGGAAGTACGTTGTGGTCGGCGGCTTCAGTTTCTACCAGCGCGCCGAGGTCAAGGACATCATCGCGTACCTGAAGCTGGCGCTCTCGTTGCGCGATTCCATCAGTCTTCTGCGCATCATCAATACCCCAGCGCGCGGAATCGGTAAGACTACCGTCGAGCAAATCGAGCGCTATGCTCTCGAAAACAGCCTGGATCTCTGGACGGCAATCGGCCGCATGCTGGAGGAGCATCAGTTTCCCACGCGCGCCCATGCCGCGCTCGACGCATTCCGCCGGTTGATTATGGAACTCGCCGAGGCTCTGCCAGCCCTGCCGCTGCACGATGGTCTGCGCTTCGTCGAGGAACGCACGGGCTATCGCAAGATGCTCGAGCAGGAAAACAGCACCGAGTCGGAAGGCCGTCTCGAGAATCTGGACGAGTTGGCGAGCGCCGCGGCTGAAGCCGCCGAGCGTGGCGAAACCGTCGCCGATTTCTTGGATCATGCCGCGCTGGTAGCCGACGCCGATGCCGTGGACGAGCGCGCGCAGGTGAATCTGCTTACTTTGCACAATGCCAAAGGCCTCGAGTTTCCGTTCGTGTTCCTTGCAGGCCTGGAAGAAGGGCTCTTTCCACACAGCCGCTCTTTCGACTCCGAAGCCATGATGGAAGAGGAGCGCCGGCTCTGCTATGTCGGCATGACGCGCGCGGAGAAACGCCTGATTCTCACCTGGGCGCGCTACCGGCGGCGCTTCGGCGGCGGCGAGCAGGAACGCTCCATCCCCTCGCGATTCCTCGGCGAAGTGCCGGCCAACTTGATCGTGAATCTCGGTGGTGACGATCACGCCGCTCGGCAAGTCGATTTAACCGCGGAGCGTTATGAGGTCCGCGACACTGTCAAAAAGAATCTGTTCACCGGCAAAACCTACAACTCCCTGGAGAACATTTCGCAGTTCTTCGCCGAGCGCGGCGTGCCGTTTCCGGCGAAGCAGCAGCTACCGAAGCCGCCGCCCACCAGCCACAGTTTGCCCAAACCGCCGCCACCGCCCAAAAAGCCCGCCCGAACCGGCATGACCGTCGAGCATCCCAAGTACGGCACCGGCACCGTGCTGCGGCGCGAAGGTGAGGGCGATGATGCTAAGATCACCGTGAGCTTCCCCCGTTACGGTTTGAAGAAGCTCGTGGAAAAATACGCCGGATTGAAAAAAACCTGAATGAACACTAAGAACATCACCGACAAAGCCGAACGCAAAAAAGTGAAGCGCACCGCGCGCAAGAAAGCTCCGCCCAAGGCCAAGCGTGCCGCCGGAGTAGCCCGCGGATCGCTGAAGAAGAAAGTCAAAAAGTTGGCTCAGGGCCAGCGCAAACGATAACAGCGCCCGCGCGCCGCGAATGAACCAGCCCGCTAAATTTCGGGGACAGGCTACGAAACCACTTAATTCCTGCCCGAGGCAGGCCCCTCGCGAAATTTGGGGGTTTCGTAGCCTGTCCCCAAAACCAAAACTGCTGGTTCCGCTATGAACCAGCTCCTACGCACTAAGAGCATTGACGCGCTCATCGCCGGGTCGGAAGACCCGGCGGTCAAGCTGCGCAAGACTCTGGGCGTGTGGAGCTTGATGGCTCTCGGCATCGGCGCCGTCATCGGTTCCGGCATCTTCACCGTCACGGGTACGGCCGCTGCCGGCGAGCACTTCATGGGCAAGTCGGTCCTCAAGGCGCCGCTCCTCGACTTGCTGGTGAACGGCGGTAACGCCGCCACGCTCACTGGTCGCGCGGGCGCCGGTCCGGCGATCTCACTGTCGTTTGTACTCGTCGCTATCGCTTGCGGGTTCGCCGCTCTGTGCTACGCCGAGCTCGCTTCGATGATCCCCATCGCCGGAAGCGCCTACACATACGCGTACGCCACGCTCGGCGAAATCTTCGCTTGGATCATTGGGTGGGACCTCATTCTCGAGTACGCCTTCTCCAACATGAGCGTTGCGGTTGGCTTCTCCGCCTATTTCAACGATATTCTCGACAACCTGTTCGGCTTTCATCTGCCCAAAGAGCTCTCCCAGCCCGCCATCGTCGAAGGGCAATTCACCGGAAGCTGGTTCAATGTGCCGGCGTTGCTGATCCTGATCGCGCTGAGCTATCTGCTGGTTCGCGGCGTCCGCGAAAGCGCCGAGACCAACAATCTCATTGTGGTCGTCAAGATCGTCGCCATACTCCTGTTCGTCTTCGGCGCCGCGAGTGCCGTCAAGAGCAGCAACTGGCATCCCTTCATGCCCAACGGCTACACCGGAGTGCTCACGGGCGGCGCGATCGTCTTTTTTACGTACATCGGATTCGATTCCGTCTCGACTGCCGCCGAGGAGTGCCGCGAGCCGCAGCGCGACATGCCTTGGGGAATTTTTGGAACGCTCGTAATCTGTGCCGTACTCTACGGATCGGTCGCGCTGGTTCTCACGGGCATCGCCGATTGGCGCACCTTGAACAACGACGCTCCCGTGGCCAACGCGCTGAAGGCCATCGGATTTAACCGCTTGCGCCTCATCGTCACCGCCGGTGCGCTGATGGGCATGTTTTCGTCGTTGCTCGTGTTTCAATACGCCCAAGCGCGCATCTGGTTCGCCATGTCCCGTGACCGCCTTTTGCCCGCCTTGTTCTCGCGCGTCCATCCGCGCTTCCAGACGCCCCATGTCAGCACCTGGCTCGCCTGTTTCCTCGTGGGGATTCCCGCCGGAATCTTCGATATCAGTTGGTTCGCCGATCTCTCCAACATCGGCACTTTGTTCGCCTTCATCGTCGTTTCCGTGGGCGTGATCGCGCTCCGCAAACGCCAGCCCGATCGTCCTCGCGGCTTCCGTGTGCCCTGGGTGCCCGTCACCCCCATCATTTCGATCGTTTGCTGTCTCGTCCTCATGATTAGCCTGCCGCTCGAAACCTGGATTCGTTTCTTCATCTGGCTCGTCATCGGCCTGTTCATTTACTTTTTGTGGGGCCGCCATCGCAGCACGCTACGCGAAGAGGCCAAGGCGTAAGGGCCATGCCGAACACCTGTAGCGCGGGGGTACCGCGCCGTTTGCGGGACACCCGCGGCCTTTCGACGGCAGCTGTCCCTTTGCCCCGCCTGATATCCTGAAACATTGGAGTCATCTTCTTTGGGACGTATCTCACTCGCCTTCCGCTGTTTCTTCTCACTTCTGTTTCGCGGATCTCTGCCCGACGACGCGATCACCCAGCTCGGCCTCATGCGCCGCGGCGCTCCCAAGGCGCAGCCGGCGCCGACAGTGACCCGCGTCTCCGACGGCGCTTTGCAAATTCTTTCGATCCTCCAACGCGATTCGCGCCTGGTCGACTTCATCATGGAAGACATCGCCGGTTATTCCGATGACCAGGTAGGCGCCGCCGTCCGCGGCTTGCACGATCAAGCTCGGGAATCGCTCAGCCGTTACGTCAAGCTCGATCCCGTCATCGATGGCGTCGAAGGTACCTTCACCAAGCCAGCCGTTTCCGATCCCGCCGCGGTCAAATTCATCGGCAATGTCCCGGCCGGCAAGCCTTCCGGCGGCTTGCTGCGCCACAAAGGATGGCGCGCCGGCAAAGTCGATCTTCCTGCGCTGAATCCCAAGCAGGACGCGGCCATCATCGCTCCCGCCGAGATCGAAATCGAATAAATGAAGTACGTCATCGGAATCGACCTGGGCACTACCAACTCGGCCCTGGCCTACACCGAAATCCAACCCGGCGCCGATTCCTTCGACACTCCCGAAGTCCGCCTGATGGATGTTCCGCAGCTCGTGAATCCCGGTGAAGTGCGCGATGAGCCGCTGTTGCCCTCGTCTCTCTACATTCCCGGAGCTTCGGATTTTCCCACCGGCTCTCTCGCGCTTCCCTGGAACGCCGAGCCGGAGCTCGTAACCGGCCAACTCGCGCAAAAGCGAGGTATCGAAAACGCGGGCCGGCTCGTGGCATCCGCGAAATCGTGGCTCTCCCATGCGGGCGTCGACCGCACCGCGCCCATCCTGCCCTGGAGCGCGCCCGAAGGCGTTCGCAAAATTTCGCCGCTGGACGCTTCGGCGCAATATCTCGAGCACCTGCGTCAGGCGTGGGACTTCAAAATGCCCGATGCGCCCTTCATCGAGCAGCAAATCCTTGTCACCGTTCCCGCATCGTTCGACGCCGTAGCGCGCGAGTTGACACTCGACGCCGCACAGCGCGCCGGTTTCCGCGACGTGACCCTGCTCGAAGAGCCGCAGGCCGCCTTCTATGCATGGATTGAGCGGCACAAAGACTGGCGCGACCGCGTAAAACTGGGCGATCTCATCCTGGTGGTCGATATCGGCGGCGGTACCACCGACTTCACGCTCATCGCCGTTACCGAACAATCCGGCGAGCTGGCCCTCGAGCGCATGGCGGTCGGCGAACACATCCTGCTCGGCGGCGACAACATGGATCTCGCGCTGGCGCGCTCTGTTGCCGACCAGCTCGCGCAGAAAGGCACGCGCATCGACACGCTCCAGCTCCATGCGCTCTGGCACAACTGTCGCGTCGCCAAGGAAAAACTGCTGGCACACGGCGCGAAATCCAAGGAGCAGCCGGTCACCATCCTCGGCAAAGGCACGGGTCTCGTTGGCGGAACGATCAAGGCTTCGGTCAGCCGCGATGATGTCGATCGAATCCTCGGCGAAGGCTTCTTTCCCAACGTCACCAGCTCCGACCTGCCCCAGCGCCAGCGCCGTTTCGGCCTTCAGGAAATCGGATTGCCCTACGCCGCCGACGCCGCTGTCACCAAACATCTGGCCCAATTTCTCCGGCAGCAGGCCTCTTCGGCCGAGCACGAACGCGTTCGCCGAGGCCCGTCTGGTCTCGCCGCACCCACTCACGTTCTGTTCAACGGCGGCGTGCTGCACGCACGCTTGATTCGCGACCGCCTCATCGCGGTTCTGAATTCCTGGCTGGCTGAAGAAGGTTTCAACCCGGTCCAGCCGCTCACCGGCGAAGATCTGATGCACGCGGTTTCGCGCGGCGCTGCGTATTACGGTCTGGCGCGTCATGGAAAAGGTGTGCGCATCCGCGGCGGCGTGCCGCGCACCTACTATGTCGGCATCGAAAGTGCCATGCCCGCAGTTCCCGGCATGCCCGCGCCTCTCAAGGCGCTCACCGTAGCGCCATTCGGCATGGAGGAGGGAACGTCGGTGGCGATTCCCGATCGCCAGTTCGGCTTGATCGTCGGCCAGCCCGCCGAGTTCCGTTTCTTCTCCTCGGCCGTCCGCAAGAACGACGCGCCTGGAGCAATGATCGACGACGTCGGCGACGATCTCCAGGAACTTTCACCTATGGAAGTGAATCTCACTTCCGCCGACGCCACCGGAACCGTGCCAGTCTCCTTTGAAACCGTCGTCACCGAGACCGGCATCCTGCAGTTGTGGTGTGTGGCCCGCGACGGCCGCCGCTGGAAACTCGAGTTCAACGTGCGCGAGCGCGTGACGCCATGAAAATCGGCATCGACCTCGGCACCACCAACTCCGCGCTCGCCTGGGTCGATCCCGCCGAAGCCGAAGATCTCAACTTTCCGCCCATCCACATCTTCGAAGTGCCGCAACTGGTCGCGCCAGGAAAAGTCGAGCCGCGGCGCACGCTGCCCTCGTTCATGTTTCTGGAAGATGGCCGCCCGGTCGGTGTCTATGCGCGCGAGCAGGGCGCGCTTGTCCCCACGCGTCTCGTCCACTCGGCAAAGTCCTGGCTATCGAATCCCGACGTCGATCGCACCGCCAAAATTCTCCCCTGGGATTCCCAGGAAACCGGACGCGTGTTGTCGCCCGTCGAAGTCTCGTCGGAGTTCATCCGGAAATTCCGCGAGGCCTGGGATCAAAAGCAAGGCTCACCGCTCGCCGAGCAAGACATCGTCCTTACCGTTCCCGCGTCGTTCGACGAAGAAGCGCGCGAACTGACCGTGATGGCCGCGAGCGAAGCCGGCCTGCCCAAGCTCACGCTTCTCGAAGAACCGGCCGCCGCTTTTTATTCCTGGATCGCCAACAATTTCGCCCGTTCCAGCAAGCTGCTTTACGATGGCCAAGTCGTGCTCGTTTGCGACGTGGGCGGCGGCACCAGCGACTTCAGTCTCATCCGCGTCAGCCGCGAAGGCGATCGCGTCGATTTCACCCGGACCGCTGTCGGCAGGCATCTGCTGCTCGGGGGCGACAATCTCGATCTCACCCTCGCCTGGTTGGTCGAGACGAAATTGGGCAAGCCGCTCTCGCTCCGCCAGCGCAGCGGGCTCCGCCGCCAATGCACCGCCGCCAAAGAACGCCTGCTCAGCGAGCCGAATCTGAAAAGCGTTGAGATTACGGTCCTCGGTGCGGGCGCGTCGCTTGTGGGCGGCGCGTTGAAAACCGAGATTCTGCGCGAAGAAGCGCTCGAGTTGCTCCTCGAAGGCTTCTTGCCGATGAGCCAGAGGCACGACCCGCCCAAGGAAGAAAAACGCAGTCTCTTCCGCGAGCTGGGCCTGCCATATGTCACTGATCCCGCCATCACCAAACATCTGAACGTGTTTCTCGAAAGTGCCGGCCAGCAGCCCGACGCCATTCTCTTTAATGGCGGCTTCTTCATCCCCGAAATCGCCCGCGAGCGCGTCGCCGACGTCGTTGGCCACTGGTATGGCAAGAGGCCCGAGATTCTCGAAAATCGCGATCTCGATCTCGCGGTCGCCGCCGGTGCCGCGTATTATTCCTATGTCCGCTCCACCGGCAGTGGTGTGCTGGTCCGCGGTGGATTGCCGCGGGCGTACTACCTCGGGATCGGCCAGCCCGCCCCAGATAAAGAAGCCAAAATCGCCGCTGTCTGCCTGGTCCCACGCGGCGCGGAAGAAGGCACGACACTCGAAATCGATCGCGAGGACCTGCAATTGATCGCCAATCGGCCGGTGTCTTTCCGGCTGTATAGCTCGCTTACCCGCACCGAAGATCGCCCAGGAGAGGTCATCGAGTTCGCGGCCGGCGACGAGAGCCTGCACACCCATGCCCCTTTGAACGCCGTCATCCGCTTCGGAAAAGCTGGCGAGCGTTCGATCCCCGTGAAAGTCGGCGCGCATCTCACCGAAATCGGCACGCTCGAAACCTGGTGCGAATCGAAAATCAGCGATCACCGCTGGCGATTGCAATTCGAGTTGCGCAAGCGCTCCGCCGAGCCCGAGAAGACCCGCCCCGCCACTGTCGTTAGCGAAGAAGCGCTCAAGCAGGCCGCGGAACTCGTTCGCAACGTTTTCTCCCCGACCGCCAAAGCGCAGATCGCGCCCGAAGAACTGCCAGCGAAACTGGAACAGACGCTTGCGCTGGGCCGCGGATCGTGGCCGCTCAGCGCCATTCGCCAGCTCGCCGACGTTTTCCTCGAATGTGCCGCCGGACGCAAGAAGAGTCCCGCCTTCGAGGCCCGTTGGTTCAATTTATGCGGCTTCTGTCTACGTCCCGGCTTTGGTTTTCCAGGCGACGATTTCCGTATCGAGCAGACCCGCCGCATCTTCGCCGGCGGTTTGCAGTACGCCAATCAGGTGCAGGGTGAGATCGATTGGTGGATTTTCTGGGGACGCATCGCCGGTGGCCTCAATCGCAACCAGCAGACCGACCTGTACCAGCGCCTCGCGCCCATGCTGCTCCCACGCGGAAACAAGAAGCCGCCGCGGCTGAACAGCAGCCTTGCCCGTGAGATGTGGCGCGCCTCCGCCAGCCTCGAACTTCTGCCCATCCAGACCAAGACCGAGCTCGGCGAAGCCCTCGTCCGCATGGCGAAGGCCGGAACGGCGCGCGAATCCGAATTGTGGTGCATCTCACGTATCGGTGCCCGCGAGCTTTTCTACGGCCCGATCAACCTGGTGATTCCGCCCACTACCGTCACGCGATGGGTGGAAGCGCTAGCCCCCCTGCCGCCGGCCGTTGAGGCGTTAGCCGCACTCGCCCGCCGCACCGACGATCCTACTCGCGACCTCTCGCCCGCCACCCGTGAGTTGGTCCGCCAGAGGCTCGCCGCTCTTCCCCGGGCAGAACAGCTCCTGGCCATGTTCGAAGGCGAAACGCAACGCGACGAGCGCGCCCTTGGCCGTATCTTCGGCGAAGAGTTGCCTTCGGGGCTGGTGTTGTCCACCGCCGCGGAACAAGCGTCGTAATATTCTTAACGCGCCGGGAACTCCCAGCGCTCTGGCCGTGTCCAATCTCCAGGGCCTATGTCGACACCCTCACCAGCCGCCGTTCTTGAGGCCGTAAACCTATCTAAGACCTACAGCGGCCGCCCCGCCGTCGATAACGTCAGCTTTGCCATTCACGCGGGCGAAGTCCTCGGCTACCTCGGTCCGAATGGTTCCGGCAAAAGCACTACCGTAAAGATGCTAACGGGCTTGCTGAGTCCTTCGAGCGGCCAGATCCTGTTTCGCGGCGCGCGGATCTCGCACGATCTGGTCGGCTACAAACGCCGCCTCGGATACGTGCCGGAAGAGGCGAACTTGTACTCGTTTCTCAGCGGTTGGGAGTATCTGGATCTCGTCGGTACCCTGCGCGGCATGGATCGTAAATTGCTCGCGCACAAAAGCGCGGTGCTTTTGGAAGGCCTGTCGCTCTTTCCGCACAGGCACACGCCCATTTCCGCCTACTCGAAAGGCATGCGCCAACGCATCCTGCTGATCGCGGCACTCATGCACGATCCCGAGATTGTCATTCTCGATGAGCCACTCTCCGGCCTCGACGTCATCAGCGCGCTTATCATTCGCAAAGTGATCGGCCTGCTCGCCGCGCAGGGCAAGGCCATCGTCTTTTGCTCACCCGTCCTGGAGGTTGTTGAGAAGGTCTGCTCGCACCTCCTGATTCTGCGCCGCGGCGTCGTGGTGGCCCACGGCTCCATCGAAGAGATCCGCTCGGGCACGCTCATGCCCGCGCTCGAAGACACGTTCCTTCACCTGACGGAGCAAGTGGATGCCGACAAAGTGGCCGGGAGCATCTTGGCTGCGATCAACTCTTGAGCAGCCATTTCCCAGGCTGGTAGCGCATTTCGCCACCACCATCTTCGAAGGGGAAACGGCTGCCGACGATGCCGACATGGGCGTCGGCGGCGTGCTCGGCTTGCTGGCCGTGCCCGGCGCATTCCTCTCGATCCTTCTCTTTGACAAGTACTCCACGCTCCTGCAGTGGCTCCGCGGCATCCGCCAGTTCAACATCTATACCGAGTCGCTGCCCGATAAGTATTTCTTCATCGTCTTTTCGATGGCCATCACCGGTGTGATCGTCGTGCTCAAGTGGGACCGCATTCTTCCCGGCCCACGCGACTATGCGAATCTCGCGCCGTTGCCCATTTCCGCCCGCCGTATTTTTGCCGCCAACTTGCTGGCCATCCTGATCCTGGCGATGGTGTTCGCGGCCGACGTAAATGCCGCGTCCATCGTTTTGTATCCCCTCGGTGTTGTCGGCAACCGGGAAACCGTCGGAGAGATGCTGCGCTTCGGCCTCGTGCACGGTTGTTGCGTCATGCTCGCCAGCTTCTTTGCGTTTCTTGCGTGCTTTTCCATCATGAGCGTGCTCATGACGCTCCTGCCCTATCGTGCCTTCCGTAGTGTTTCGCTCTACCTTCGGGTTCTGCTCGTGGTCACGCTGGTGACGCTCGTGGTCACGAGCTTCGCCGTTCCCGACCTGGTTCGGCGCCTCCCGGACCACCCCGCGGTGGCCCTGCTTCCACCCGTCTGGTTCCTGGCTCTCTACCAATCGCTGCAAGGCCACGCAACGCCGGAGCTGGCCAGGCTCAGCCCCGTTGCTTTACGTGCGGTTGGAATCGCCTTCGCGGGCGGGCTTCTGCTTTGTGCGTTGAGTTACCGCCGGTGCTTCATGCGAATTTCAGAATCGAGCGGAGGCCCGCTGTTCCGCCGCCGGGTGGCTCTGAGCTTACCCGTAGGCTTCTCGCTCCTGTCGAGTCATTTTCAGCGAGCTTGCTGCAGTTTCACGATCCGTGCGCTTCTGCGCAGCGAAAAACACTGCATCTTCTTCGGTGGCTTTGCCGGCATGGGGCTGGTCGCGGCCTCGCAAACTGCTCTGTCGTCATTTGCACATCCCAAGCCGGCTATCCCCGATGCCGACCTGCTGTCGATTCCGTTGACCATGGTGTATTTCGTAGTCTGCGGCCTGCGATTCGTCTTTGAGATGCCGGTTGAGTTGGAAGCCAACTGGATGTTTCAGGTGATTCTGGATCCGGACAGGCACGAGTCCGAGGCAGTCGCCAGGAATGTCAGCCTCGCCGTGGTCGTGGTGGCGATCATCCTCCCAACGCTGGTGGCCTACTGGCTGCTTTGGGATTGGCGCATCGCAGCGATCCACGCGATCTATGTTTTGGCCTTGTCTTTATTGCTGATCGAAGGACTACTCGTCGGCTTTCGCAAGATTCCTTTTACGTGCTCGTTCCCGCCGTTTCGCAATCACGTCGTGATGCTGGCTCTTCTCGGCATCATTGGTTATTCCTTCTTTTCCGGAAATGGCTCCGAAATAGAGCACTGGATGATGGTCCGCCCACTGCGCTTCCTGTGGCTCGTGCCCGCCGCGGTCGCCGCATACGACATCTTGCGCCGCTTGCGCAACGAAATCGCACCCGTCGACGCGAGCCTGATCTATCGTGATCAACCCCAAGCCCAGGTGACGACCCTCGACCTCTCCGGCACCTGACGCGATGATCGCCGTGATGTAGTGGCCCGGCACGCCCGGCCATAATCGCAACTAAACCCCGACGCCCGTCGCCAGCCGCCCGTACAGCCTCACCACGTTCTCGATCATCCGCAGCCCGCAATCTCCCTCGAGCGTCAGAATCGATTCCGGATGGAATTGCACCGCCTCAATCGGTAGCTCTTTGTGCCGCACGCCCATGATCACGCCGTCTTCCGACTCCGCCGTCACTTCGAGACACGCCGGAAACGTTTCGCGGCGCGCGAACAGCGAATGATAGCGGCCCACCTGGAATCGCTCCGGCAGCCCCTCGAACACACCCTTGCGCCGATGCGTGATCCACGATGGCTTTCCGTGCATCGGATAGTCGAGCACTCCCAACTCGCCGCCGAACGCTTCTACCACTCCCTGCAGTCCCAGGCAAACCCCGAACACAGGCACTCCCAGGCGCACGGCATTCTTCACCAGGTCGGGAACGCCGAAATCCGCCGGCCGCCCCGGCCCCGGTGAGATCAGAATCACGGCGGGCGCGATTTGCCGGATCATCTCCAACGGGAAGCCGGCTCGATACGTGACCACATCGGCGCCCGTCTGGCGCACATAATTCGCCAGAGTGTGGATGAAGCAGTCGTCGTTATCTACCAGCAGCAGCCGCACTCCCGCGCCCTCGGTTTCGTGGACCTCGACGCGCGGCCGCTCTGGTTCATCACCCAGAATTCGGAAAAATCCCGTGGCCTTCAGGCGCGTTTCACGCTCCTCCATCTCTGGAACGGAGTCATAGAGCAGCGTGGCTCCCGCCGGGTAGGTCGCGATGCCGTTTCGCAAATATGTCGTGCGAATCAGAATGCCCGTATTGATGTCGCCACTCAACGACAGCATGCCGATCGCGCCCCCGTACCATCCGCGCGCTTCCTTCTCCAGATTCTCGATGGCTACAGCCGCCGCCTTTTTAGGCGCGCCGATGATCGTCACTGCCCACATGTGGCTCAGGAACGCGTCCAGCGAATCGAATCCCTCTTTCAGAAATCCCTCGACGTGATCCACCGTGTGATACAGACCCGCATACGACTCAATCACCCGCCGGGCAATCACTTTCACCGTGCCTGGCTCGCAGACCCGCGATTTGTCATTGCGGTCCACATCGGTGCACATGGTCAGCTCGGATTCTTCCTTGGTCGAGTCCAGCAGCTCCCTGATGCTATGAGCGTCTTGAATGGGGTCGCCAGTGCGGCGCGCCGTCCCCGCAATCGGACATGTTTCCACGCGCTGCCCTTCCACCCGCACGAACATCTCGGGTGAGGCGCCTACGAGCTGCTCATCGCCGAACTGCAACAGAAATTCGTAGGGGCTGGGGCTGGCGCGCTGCATCCGTTCAAACAGCTCCGAAGCCTTCCCGTCGTAAGGCGTACGGAACGTCTGGTGCAGCACGACTTCGTAATAGTCGCCGCGCCGCATCCCCTCACGCACCTTTTCCACACTCGCCATGTACTCCGCGGGCGTATGGTCGGATTCGATCGGTCCCGGCTGCACTGGCTCCTGCGGTGCTACCGGCTCCGCTGTCCGTGGAAGCGCGAGCGTCGAGAGCCCCTGGTAGTCGAAATCGTATTGGTAGCGCTCGATCTGCTCCTTCTTGCGGTCCATGAAATAAATGTCGTCGCAAAGAAAAAGGTGCAGGTCTTTCCGGCCGGTCCGCGGTAAACGTTTCTCGATGGGGTCGAACTGGAATAGCAGATCGTAGCCGAATGCTCCCACTAGCCCCAGCCGCGAGTCCTGCTCGTTGCGGAACTCCTCGATCAGCGCGCGCAGCACCGAAAACACCGAAGGTTGCTTGCTGCGCTCCTCTTCCGGAAAAAGCTTTGGCAGAGGCTTAAGCATTCCTACCAGCACTCCGCCGCGTTCCATCCCGAACGAATCCCAATGCGGGTGATCGCCCAACACCGCCGCCAGCATCTGGTTGACGATTTCTCCGCGCACATTGAGCGGCCGGAACTCTACCTTGCGATCGAACGCCAGAATTTCCACGGGTGGCCGGGTCGCGGCCAGGTCCCATCGCGAATACCTGCCCGGGAACTCATATCCCGAAGACAAGTAAATTCCGCGGCATGTGTCTAACTCGCGCAGCAGGTGCCTGAGGCCTTTGCGGTAGGTCGCTTTTGACCTGGTGCGCGTCACCGTGATGCCGTGCGGCGTCGAATACTGTAGCGTGCGCATGGCCGTTCAACTGATCTTCTCACAATAGCACTCGATGCCGGCCGGCCTTGTCTTGCTAAACTGGCACTATGCGATTTCGACAGTCTCTCGCGGCTCTAGCGTTCGTGGCCTTGGCATCCGCGCAGCAGGTACCGCGTCCCGCCGGCAAGTTTGCCATTGGTACGACTGACGGAAATCAGATTCTGCCCAGCCAGTACTCGGGCAAAGTTGTGCTGTTGGCCTTCATGTTCACCACCTGTCCACACTGCCAACACACCTCGCAGATTCTCAGTGGGATTCAAGGGGAGTACGGCGATCGAGGCCTGCAAATTCTGGGCGCGTTCTTCAATGAGAATGCCGCGCAGCTGATCCCTGGGTTCATTGCCCAGTTTCATCCGGCGTTTCCCGTGGGATATGCGACGCGCGACCAGGTGAATGAATATCTAGAGCACTCACTCGTAAAGCCAACCTATGTTCCGGAACTGGTTTTTATCGACCGGAATGGCCAGATTCGTGGGCAGTTTACTGGGACCGATGATTTCTTCAAGGATCAGGAAACGAGCATCCGTAACTTGGTCGAATCGCTGCTCAAAGAACCCGTAACCGCCAAGAAGACGGCTCACTCCGCCCATAAAAAGCAGTCATAGGGAGTTCCCCCGACGTACTTTTTTGCACATATACACGTCAACTAGGAAATATTTGCAGGCTGGGCAAGGAGAAATTTTGGGGCAGGAGGAAACCTGCCCCGCAGGGGTAAAATCGACTCTTACCGGTTTACTTTGCTTGCGCTGACTGGGCCGTTGGTCGGCTGCGCCATCGCCAGATTGGTATCGGCGGTAAACATACGCACTTCCACGCGGCGGTTCTTGGCGCGCGCGGCACGGTTCCGGCCGGTATCGGCGGGCTTTTCATTTCCCAGACCGATGTCCTGAACGCGGAACACCGGGATGTTGTGCTGGGTAATGAGATACGCCATCACGTGCTCTGCCCGGCGGCGGCTCAAGGCATCGTTGTAGGACTTGGTACCGGTCTTGTCGGTGTAGCCCTCGATGGTTATAAAGTAACGCTTGGCACCGGTGTGCTGGCCGACGAACTGATCTAACTGCTCCTTAGCTTCCGAAGTCAGCTCGTCGTGATTAAAGCCAAACGGCACCACGGTTTCCGCCTGGAGCTTATAGTCATCCAGATTCCCCAGGGCCGTAGTCAAAGAGTTGATTGATTGGGTGTTCTGGGTAGACATGTTCTGCGCCTGCATGGCGTCCTGGTCAGCCTTGTTGGCTGCCGTCATAGCCTCGTTGGCGCGGTTCTCGGCCGACATGGCACGCTCTTTAGCGGCATTGATACCCGTCTCGTGCCGCTCAAGGTCTTTCTTGGCTGCATCAATTTCGGTACCCTGCTTGTTCGTCTGGTCGGCGACCTGATCGACCTTAGTCTGAATCGGCGCTGCAGTCTGTTGTACGTATTTCTTAGTAGCGCAACCTCCGGACAGCAACGCCCCCGTCAGGATAATGGATGCACCAAGGATTTTTTTCATAGAAGTGACCTCCCGGCGGCTCTTACTGCAATTTCATGGCCCTTTCCGCGAGCGCTTTTTGAGGAGTAGAATTAAGCTGGTTAACATTCATTCATCCTTAGGTATTTGTCCCGACTAGCGGGGGTTTTGCGAAGCCGGGCTCTACTCCCGGCAGAAAGAGATAAACATGGCTGAAACTGAATCAGCAGTAAATCGCAGGGACTTCATGAAGCACGCAGCCGGCGTCGGCGCGACGCTGGGGGTGGCGGCGAAGGCATTCGCGCGACCGGCTGCCAAGGCTTCCAGCGGCAGAGTGCTGGGAGCCAATGATCGCATCAATGTCGGCGTTATTGGTGTCGGTGGAAGAGGCTCATACTTGGCGGGGGTATTTGCCGGAATCAGCGAGCGCTCCAAAGACTGCCAAGTCGTCGCTGTGTGCGACGTCTATGAGAAGCGCAAACGGGAGAACGCCGAGAAACTCAAATGCGACGGTTTTCTCGATTACCGCGAAGTGATCGGCAAGCCCGATATCGACGCCATCGTTGTCGCTACGCCCGATCACTGGCACGCGAAAATCGCACTTGAGGCTATGGACCATGGCAAGGACGTCTATTGCGAAAAACCCATGTGCCACACGATTGAGGAAGCCAAGGAGCTCGCCTCCACCGTGCGCGAGACCAAGCGCGTCTTTCAAGTCGGTTCACAAACGACGTCAGCCGAACAGTGGTGGAAAGCCAAGAAAGCCATCGCAGACGGCATGATCGGCAAGATGCTCATGAGCCAGGGCTCGTATCATCGCAACTCGGTCGAGGGTGAGTGGAATTGGCCCATCGACGCCGAAGCCGGCCCGGACGGCAAGGGCGACAACTTCATCGACTGGAAGATGTGGCTCGGCTCCGCTCCCAAGCGGCCATACAACGCCGATCGCTTCTTCCGTTTCCGCAAGTATTGGGACTATTCCGGTGGCATTGCGACCGATCTGTTCTTCCACGTGGTCGCGCCATTGAATATCTGCTGGCCGGAGCCGCAGTTTCCGCATCGCGTGATGTCGTCGGGCGGCATCTACGTGTTCAAAGATGAGCGCGAAGTTCCAGACACGTTCAACCTGATGGCGGATTTCGCGAACGAGCACACCCTGGTGTTGAGCTCATCGATGGCGAATTCCCAGCACATCCCGGGCCTGATTCGCGGCCACGAGGGGACGATCATCATGGTCGACCACGGCCGGTTCGAGGGGGAGACCGATCACATCACCGTCATCCCGGAGAAACGGGTCATCAACGACGCCTACAAAGCCAAGTGGGGTGAAGAAAAGATCTCCATACCTGTGACGGAGAAACCCGAGTGGGCGCACATGCAGAATTTCCTGGATTGCGTCCGCAGCCGCCAGAAGCCGGTGCTCGACGTCGAAACCGCTTACCGCGCGCAGGTCACCATCTCGATGTCGGTGCAATCCTACCGCGAAGGCCGCGTGCTTTATTGGGATGACAAGGCGCAGAAGGTCGTCCCCAAACCCGCCAAAGCGTAGCGCCTGCAGTTGGAATCGGCGTTCGGGCGCCGAATGCCGATTCCACGATCTTGGGTTCGCGCATGTTGCTCCGGTCTCGGCGGGTGCTGCATAATAGTTACCCATGCGCATTGCTATACTGCTGCTTTCCGTTTCACCTTTGCTGGCTCAACAGGCGCCTCGCGCCGAGCACAAGATGCCCGCGCCCAAGAACCTGAAACTGCTGACGCCGGAGAATCTGATGCCGGCCATGCGGTCCTACACCGTCGCACTTGGTGTGAAGTGCGACTTCTGCCACGTGCCAGGCGATTTCGCCAGCGACGAGAAACACCACAAGGAAATCGCGCGGGGCATGATTCAGCTCGCCCGCACCATCAATACCAAGTTCCCCGACGGCAAGGAGCACGTCACTTGCTACACCTGCCACCGCGGCTCAGAAGAACCTGCAACCGCACCGCCGCCGGAAGACACACCAAACCAAGAGCCAAAATGATGTCGGGCGCCGGGACGCCTTGTGAACCGGCTGCCTGATCGGCGCCAATTCGCTCTCGTGATCCCGTGGACGCTGCATGCGGCGTCCAGCCATGTTACAAAAAACTCGCTCGTTGTTGATGGACAGCCACGCGACTACTTCCTCTTTGTGCCCGAAGGTCTCACAAGCCCTGCGCCGCTGCTGGTCTTGTTTCACGGCTCCGGACACGATGGCTGGTCCCTCATCGAGCCCTGGAAGAAACTGGCTGAGCAAGAGGGCATCGTTCTGGTCGGGCCAAACGCGCGGAATTCTGCTGAATGGTCAACGCCGATGGACGGTCCGAAGTTCGTGATAGAGGTGATCGAGGCCGTCAAGAAAGCCAACCCCATCAATCCCCGCCGGGTATATCTGTTTGGGCACTCCGCTGGAGCCGAATTCGCACTGATGATGTCCCTCCTGGCGCCGGAGTACTTTGCCGCGGCCTCGGCGCACGCGGGCGTGTTCCGCGAGTCTCCTCCGCCCTCGATGTTTGAGGATGCCAAACGCAAGATCCCCATCCTGTTGCTGGTGGGGACCGAGGAGCGCGTCTATCCGGTCCCACTGGTTCGCACGATGCGTGACCTATTCGCCAAAAATGGATTTCCCGTCGAGATCGAAGAAATTCCCGGTCACGATCACAACTACTACGCGGCTGCCGCACGCATCAATCGCGACGTTTGGAACTTTCTGAAGGAGAAACAACTCGCCGCCGATCCGAGATCTGACGCCAGGTAGAGCTAGTGGCCGCCGAGTGGATGGTCCCCGCCCTCACTCACAAATCCAATCGGGTGCTTCCGCCTCTTGGGGGCTTCAATCAGACGCTTCAAGATGGCGTTGATCTGCATGGCCTGGTGTTCCTGACCTCGCTCCAGCTCCTCGATCTTGCGTGCGAGTTCCTTGTGAGTGGCGAGCAGCTCGCGGAGGCGCACGAACGCTCGGATAATAAGAATGTTCATTGCGACAGCCCGCTTGCTGCGCAGGATGGAAGACAGCATCGCCACGCCGTGCTCCGTGAATGCATACGGCAAGTAACGACGGCCGCCCCGCCCGCTTGGCTTTGACATTCCAATTTGGAATCTCAAAGAGGCAGCCTCTTCCTTACTGAGCTGAAACATGAAATCGTCGGGGAAGCGTCCGGGGTTTCGCTTCACCGCCTTGTTGAGATTGAAAGTCGTGACCTGGTACAACTCGGCCAAGTCGCGATCAAGCATCACCTTGTGCCCTCGGATGAGGTAGATCCGCCGTTCGATGAGTTCCACGGGAACAGTCGCGATATCCACGGCCATGATCGTTTCTATTAAGCGTACTCGACGCTGCCCGAGGGTTGTCAGCGCCGCGCTTGCTTCGGCGCCGTTCCGACGTAGACCAGACGCAGTCCCCAGTCCGCGTCGCCGGGAATGTCGGGCAGATGGATCACGCCGGTGGAATTCGATAGAACCGTGCCGTTACCGGCGTCGCGCAGCGTTCCCGTGCGCGGGTCGAACCACTGAGCGCGATACGCGCTGAGCGGGCGCGCGGCACGAATCTGGCTGCGCGGGCAACCCTTTTCGAAGTACGCGAGAAAGATGTTCTTATCTGGCGTGCGCGCGCAATACGCCCAGCCTTCATAGCCGTGTGTCACGTGAGTCTTGTTGGGCGAAACCAGGTCAGCATCGGGCACCAGATCTTGAAAATGCCGGCCGATGGAGAAAGCGAACGTGCGCAGGTGCCGCATCTCGGCGCCTGACCGCCACTGGAACGCATCCCACATCTTCACCGGTGACGCCGGCTCAATATCCGCTCCCCAAATACCTTCCGCGCCATAGATGTGCCCCGCGAGTCCCCCGGAAAGAAAACTGCCGTACATCGACGACCGCACGAACTGGTTGTCCTTCTCCGAGCCACCCTCGGCGCCGTATTGATAGCCACCGTTGCCCAGGCCGAATTCATCCTTGTAACCGGCGTAATAGGGCTCGCCGTTCAGCGCCGGCCTGGGATGCGGAGCCTGGAAGATCTCCGTCAGGTACCAGTAGTAATCGTGCTCGCGCTCGTTGCCGGATTGATGCAGCGTCACCCAGGAATCCTCGCCGAAATTCACCAGCGTGGATGGGCTGGAGTTGGCCGAAAGCAGCGTGCCATACGGCGGCGGCCCGTATTTCGTCATCACAACCTGCACGGCGTTGTTGAAGTCGCTCGCCGGGATCGTGTCTTCGTCGATATCGAAATGGATCGGGCTGAACACGCAGTTGTTCGCCTGATAGCGCGCCCAGACATACTGGATGTACCGTGCGTAGGAATCCGGCCATCCGTAGTATTTCTTCCAGCACATGCTCAGGTCGCGCCGGGAGACCTCGATGAATGGAATGAAGCCCTGTGCGTTCAAATAGTCGATCTTGCGGTCCATGTACTGGAAATATGCGGGGTTGAGACGATTGACGTCGGGATAAAGATTTTCATAACCGGGAACTTTGCCCGGAAACAGAAACGGCCGCCCGCCCTCGTTCTCCATGTTCTTGGCGCTCTTGGTGCCGTACTCGGTCCAGGCGGAGCGCACGCAGGTGTGGTCGGCGTCTTTGAGGAAAATGTCCACTGGTGAGCCGTCGGTCGCCCAGGCCGGAAACACCGCAATGATGGCGACGGCATTGTAGCCCTCGGCTTTCCGGTAACGCAGATAGTCCTTGAACCCGGCCTCCGGTCCGAGCGGGCGCTCCTTTTCGTCGTCGTCCCAGCGAAAGCGATTGGTGACAGCGGAGTACCACGTATCACCGACGATGAAGAACGGCGTGCCATCCGCTAACTCGACGGCGTGCTGATTCGCGGTGGCTTTCAGAAAGCCTCGGCGCAGCGGGTTCTGTTGCTTTTCCGATTCGGCCCAGGCAATCGCGTGGAACTCGCCACGCTTGCCGTCAAGACCCGCGTCAGGCGGATTCGATCCGCTCATCCAGGTCCAATCGCCCGGAGCCGGTGCGAGCACGCGCACGCGGAATATTTTCCCTCCATCCCAGAATCCGTAGATGCGCTTTTGAAATCCGGGTCCGGAGAGGTCTACCCAAACGGTGATGTCCGTGTAAGGGTTCGCAAAGGATTGCGAGGCAGTAAACGTCAGTTCCTGCTTCTCCCACAGGTGAACGTCGGCAGCCGCCACCGCCGATGCCACGAACAGGAATGCGAGCGATCGAACCCACGCGGAATGTCGAGCTCGATGATTCGCGTTCATTCGCGTGTATTCGCGGCCCACAACTCCCCATTCAACAGATTCGCCGGCCGCCTCCCCTCCAGTGCGGCTACAGCGTTCTCCGCCGCCATCATCGACATCTTCCGGCGTGTGTCTACCGAAGCACTGGCAATGTGCGGCGCGAGCACCACGTTCTCCAGCTTCAGCAGCGCAGGATGCACCCTCGGCTCGTTCTCGAACACGTCTATTCCTGCCCCGGCAATCACGCCCTCTTCGAGCGCCGCCGCCAGCGCCGCTTCATCCACTACCGGACCGCGAGATGTATTCACCAGAATCGCCGTCGGTTTCATAATGCGGAATTGATCCGACGCCATCATGTGACGCGTCTCAGGCAGCAGCGGCACGTGCAGGCTCACAAAATCGGATTCACGCAGCAGCCGCTCCGCGCTCACGAATTCCGCATTTAACTCGCGCTCCACCGCCTCGGAAGCGCGCATCGCGTCGTGGTAAAGAATCCGCATGTCGAACCCGCGCCCCCGCCGCGCCACCGCCTGCCCGATGCGTCCCATACCGAAAATGCCCAGCGTGTGGTGATGCACATCCTGGCCCACCAGCAGATCGATCCGCCATTTCGTCCACTTCCCGGAATGTACGAATCGATGCCCTTCGACTACGCGTCGCGCCGCGGCCATCATCAGCGCGAAAGCAAAATCGGCTGTGGTATCGGTGAGAACGTCGGGCGTATTCGTGACCAGAATCTTGCGCCGTGTCGCCGCCGCCACATCGATATTGTCGAATCCGACGGCTACGTTCGCGATCACGCGCACTCCTTCGAGCTGATCAATCACCGCCGCGGTGAACTTGTCGGTGAGCTGGCTTACCACCGCCTGCTTGCCGCGAATGCGCCGGAGCAGCTCTTCCGCGGGAAGGCCGTCGTCCGAATTGGCGTAGTCGACCTCGGCGTATTGTTGCAGATACTTGATCGCTTCCGGATAGATCCGTTTCGTCACCAGAACGGGAGGTTTCATTGGACGGCAATTGTCGCACATGCTCGCTGCGTCGTACAATTGCGGTTCATATCAAACTAGGAGAGTGGAATGGCAAAGCTAGGCTTTCTAGGCCTCGGAATCATGGGGTATCCGATGGCGCGCAATCTTCTGCGCGCGGGACACCAGGTGGCGCTGTGGTCGCACAGGGGAGAAAAAGCGAAGGAACTCGCCGCGGCGGAGAAGGGCAAATTCTGCGCCACGCCAAAAGAGGTCGCCGAGAACGCCGAGTGCATTTTCCTATGCCTCGGCGATACGGCCATGTCCGAACAGGTCAACCTCGGCCCCGGCGGAGTCGTGGAAGGCATCAAATCCGGCTCGATCGTCGCCGACGCCAGTACCATCTCGCCTAGTGGTAGCCGCAAGATTGGCGCCGCATTTGCCGCCAAAGGCGCGCACTATCTGGACGTGCCTTGTACCGGCTCGACCCCTGGAGCCAATGCTGGCACTTTGACCTTCATGGTCGGTGGCGATCAGGCCATCCTCGACAAAATCCGCCCCTGGATGGAAGCCATGGGGAAGAAAATCTACTACTGCGGTGGGCTGGGCATGGGCTTACAAGCCAAGTTGAGCCAGAACCTTATTCTTTCCAATCTCTTGCAGGGTTTCAACGAGGGCATGGTCCTGGCTACCAAGGGGGGCGTGGATCCTCAATTGATGCTGGAGATTCTGACCAATAGCGCGGCGAAGTCCGGATTGATTGATTTTAAAGCACCTTACGTCTTCCGTCGCGATTTCAGTCCCCAGTTCTCGGTGAAATGGATGGACAAGGACATTGGGCTGATGCTGGATTCGGGCAAGGAGCTCAACGTACCTCTTCCATTAACTGGACTTACGCGGCAAATGTTCCAGGCGGCCATCGCCACTGGGCACGGAGAAGAGGATATCTGCTCTACAATCAAAGTCTTAGAGTCTATCGCGGGGGTGGAAGTGCGTGTCCGGCAGGGCTAGTAGGAATCGATAATACAAATTTTGGTTGCATTTCTGAAGCGACTATTCTAATATTGGAATCAAGCCGGGGAGGCAACTCCCACCAAAGCGAGACTAACCTCTAAAATAAAGACCCCTGAAGCAATCCTCCCCGGCGCCCGAAAGGGTTTGGGTCTTCAAAAAAGCGGATTCCAGAAAACGGCAGAACATGGTTTACATGAGGTCAACATGACCGTCATCGGCTTCCGTGCTAGCATGAGTCGAAGTCTCCGCTGAATCCGAATGCCCCGCTTGACCGTCCTCGGTTCCACAGGCTCCATCGGCGTGAACACGCTGGACGTGATCCGGCAAAATAGCCACCAATACAAGGTGTACGCGCTGGCGGCAGGCCGAAACGTCACGCGGCTGGCCGAGCAGATTGTCGAGTTTCGTCCCGGCGTCGCGGTTGTGCCAGACGAAGAAAACCGCGCTAAACTCTGCGAGCGATTGACCCAGTCGGGCCTGGCGAAATCTGATTGGCCGGAGTTGCTTTTCGGGCCGCAAGCCCTCGTTGCTATAGCCACCGCGTCAGAAGCGCAAATCGTCGTATCGGCAATCGTGGGCGTCGCTGGGTTGGAAGCGACTTATGAGGCTGTTCGCGCTGGCAAACGCGTGGGGCTGGCGAACAAAGAAGTGCTGGTCTCGGGTGGCCGGCTGGTGATGGACGCAGTGCGTGTGAGCGGCGCGGAGCTGATCCCTATCGACAGCGAGCATAACGGCGCACATCAATGCTTGCGGGGAGGCAACCGGGCTGAGGTCACGCGGCTGATCCTGACCGCATCGGGCGGGCCGTTTCGCATGACACCGATTGACCAACTGGCCTGGGTGACTCCGGAAGACGCGCTCAAGCATCCAACCTGGAAAATGGGGAACCGCATCACCATCGATTCCGCCACGCTGATGAACAAGGGCTTTGAAGTGATCGAGGCCTGCTGGCTGTTCAGCTTCACTCCTGCGCAGGTGGACGTGGTGATTCATCCGCAATCTTCGGTACACGCAATGATCGAATACAGCGATGGCAGCGTGATTGCCCAAATTTCCGCGACGGATATGCGCATGCCCATCCAATACGCGCTGACTTACCCGGAGCGAACGCAGGCGCCGGTGCCTAAGATTGACTGGTCAGAGGCGCGGCGATGGGAATTCGGGCCGCCGGATTTGGCGAAGTTCCCACTGCTGAAGTTGGCGTATGAGTGCCAAGCGGCTGGCGGATCAGCCACTTGCACGCTGAATGCGGCCGATGAAGTAGCGGTGGAAGCTTTTCTTGCGAGACAAATCAGCTTTCCAACCATCTATCGAATAGTGGAACAAACTGTGTCGAAAATGGCGAAAGGGCAGTCAGCGACGATCAATGATATTCTCGAAGTGGACAGGGAGTCGCGCTCTCTGGCTCGCGAACTGGTTGCGAAAGAAGCCGCTGTGAACGCAGGCAGCAGGGTGACAGCGAAGGCTTAAACGTATGCTTGTTTTTCAAAATATACTCTGGCTGCTGGTCCTCATCGGTGTGATGATCATTATCCACGAAGCGGGCCACTATTGGGCGGCGCTCTGGTTCGATGTACGGGTTGAGGCCTTTAGTTTTGGTTTCGGGCCGCGTCTGTTCGGATTCCGTCGAGGCGAAACAGATTTCCGGTTCTCCCTGATTTTGTTCGGCGGCTACGTGAAGATGACCGGCGAGCAGATTGGCGACGAGAACGCGGACGATCCACGCAGCTTCCTTTCAAAACCGCGCTGGCAGCGCCTGATCATCGCGTTCGCGGGACCGTTCATGAACGTGGTTTTGGCGGTGGCCCTATTGACCGGGCTGTTCATGGTGAAGTACGAGAGGCTGGCGGATTCCGAGGAGCGGGCGCCGGTGGAGCAGGTGTTGCGCGATTCGCCAGCGGCCAAGGCCGGCATTCAGGTGGGCGATCGTATAGTCGAGATCGATGGCGACAAAAACCCGACTTGGGAAGACATCACGCTGAAGGAAGTGGCAGACGCGGGACGATCGCTCACTGTCACCGTGGAACGGGGCGGGAAGATATTCAGAACAACGGTGACGCCGATTTTGGACGACCGTATCGGCGCGGGTTTCGCCGGCTGGGCTCCAAAAACGGAAGTACGGGTGGCTAGCATCTGGGGGCCTCCCGCGGAGAAGGCGGGTATCCAAAAGGGAGATATGCTGGTGAGTGTGAACGGTGTGCCGATCCATGCCACCAGTACCCTGCCGGAGGCGGTTAAGAATTCCAATGGCAAGCCCGTGGTGATCGGTTTGCAACGGAGCGGCAAATCCATGCTCGTCACGGTGCAACCGGAAATGAGCAATCGGGCCGGCACGCCGCAGTGGATGATCGGGGTTGTGTGTGAGCAGCATCAAAATGTGATCACTACGCGGCTTTCATTCCCCGCCGCCCTCCGGGAATCCGTGCAGGAGAACCTAAAGGGCGCGACGCTGATCTTCAAGTTCCTGGGCGGTCTCATCGAGCGGCGCATGTCGCCGCAGTCGCTCATGGGGCCGATTCGCATTGCCAAGCTGTCCGGCGAGGCGGCAAGGGAAGGTCCGTCGGCGTTTTTTTGGCTGATGTCAGCCGTCAGCCTGAACCTGGCGATTTTCAACCTCATGCCCATTCCGATCCTGGACGGCGGCGTGATCATGCTCCTGCTGGTGGAGACACTGATGCGGCGCGATCTGAGCCTGCAGGTGAAGGAAGCCGTGTTCAAGGTCGGATTCGTGTTTCTAATGGTCGTTGTTACCTTTGTCATTTACAACGACATCTCGAGGCTCCTGCCAGCGGGCTAAAAGCCTCCGCGCCTCACGTTATTGGCGCTCAAAACGCACATACCGGAATCGTCCAGCTTCCGTCTAACATCTGGTAACCTGAACGTTGCATGGAGTGTACCTGTATCCGCCACACGGAGTTGCCGCACACGACGAAGTTGTTTGCGGATCTGGTTTATCACCCGGAACGGGTCCGGGCCTTTTATTCTTACGCTCCGTACGATCCTGAATCCTACGCTGCCGCGTCCCGCCAGATCAGTTTGAGCGCGGAGCGCCGTGCGGCGCTGGTTTCGGTTCTGCATGAGCAAAATGGGCCGAGCGCCTCGCTCGAACGGCTGGCCCAGCCGGGTACAGTGGCGGTGGTGACGGGGCAGCAAGTCGGGCTTTTTTCGGGGCCGGCTTACACAATTTACAAAGCTCTCACGGCAGCGCGCCTGGCAAGGGAATTGACAGGACGCGGCATACCAGCGGTGCCGGTGTTCTGGCTGGCAACCGAGGACCACGACTTCGCGGAGGTCAACCATGCCTGGGTGTTCGATACGGAACACAAGGCAGTGAAATTGGAGATCGACAGCGCCGTGGGAGCCAGCCAGCCGGTCGGGGAGATCCGGCTTGGGTCCGTCCCGGTGGACGAGTTACGCGCGGCTCTGCGAGAGTTCCCCTTCGGCGCGGAAACAGCCGACCGGGTGGCTATGGCCTACTTGCCTGGTCGCACCATGGGGCAGGCGTTCGGCGCGTTACTGCGCGATCTGCTGGGAGCGTACGACATTTTACAGATCGATCCCATGGCGCCAGCGGTTCGGGAACTGGCCGCGCCGGTGATTCGCAACGCGCTCGAGCAGGCGCCTGAGTTGAAGCAGTTGGTGATGGAGCGGAACCGTCAGCTCAATGCGGCCGGATATCACGCGCAGGTTCACGTGGATGATGAGACGTCGTTCTTCTTCCTGCTGGAAAATGGGCGCAGGATGGCGTTGCGCAAGCAAAATGGCAATTACCTTTCGCAAGACGCCCGTTATTCGCCCGAAGAGTTGATGGAGCGGGCCACGCGCATTTCGCCCAACGCTCTGCTTCGGCCGGTGGTGCAGGATTTTATGCTGCCGACGGTTGCGTACATTGGAGGTCCGGCGGAACTGGCGTATCTAGCGCAATCCGACGTGCTGTATCGGGCGTTGCTGGGCCGCATGCCGGTCGCGATGCATCGGAGTGGTTTCACGGTGCTCGACCGGCGGAGCCGCAAGCTGCTGGATCGCTATGGGCTGTGCTTACCCGACTTTTTCCATGGCGAGGCCGCTCTGCGCGAGCGGGTGGCCGCCGCGCTGGTGCCCCCGGGACTTACAGGAGTACTGGAGGAAACACGCAGCGCGGTAGGCCAGAACGTGCAGCGGCTGGAGGGAGAACTGGCCCGATTCGATCCAACGCTCGACACCGCGGTGCGGCGGAGCTACAACAAGATTGCGTATCAGCTTTCGAAAATCGAGCGGAAAGTCGCGCGGGAGATGCTGGCGCGCGACGAGCGGGCTTCGCGCGACGCCCGGTGCCTCAACGGACTGATCTATCCAAACAAACACCTGCAAGAGCGGTTCTACTCCATCATTCCTTTGCTCGCCAAGCACGGGCCCGAGCTGATCGGGCAGCTTTACGAGGGCATTCATCTGGAGTGCCCGGACCATCAGATGCTGGTGGTGTAAAGGACGGTTCCTTCGAGAACGGCCGCAGGTACCCGCAAAATACGCGTGTCCCTGCGCTATATGTCTACCGACATTCCCTATCGCAATTCCTGCTTGACACGCGCCGGGATTACAATCACAATGTAATAGTAATCATGCTAGGCGAATTCGAATATTTGCTGCTCACGGCGGCGGCGCGGCTGGGCGAGGACGCATATGGCGCGGCGATCCGGCAAGAAATTGAGAGCGCGACCAAAAGCTCCTGCTCGATCGGGGCGCTGTACACGACGCTGGACCGGCTGGAGGCAAAGGGCTTCGTCAAAACCTGGATGGGAGACCCGACTCCGCAGCGGGGCGGGCGTCCTAAGCGAATGGTGCGCGTGACGGCGCAGGGCAGCCAGGCGGCGGGCGCGTTTTACAAAGCGGTGGTACGAGTGAGCCGTGGGGTTTCGTGGGAAACGAGCCGAATCGCAGTGCGGTCATGAATCGGATCTGCTGGTGGTTGGTGGATGTTGCGTCGCGAGCGCTGGCGCCGCACGAACGAGACGCGGTGCGCGGAGATTTCGCGGAGTCTGGTGAAAGCGCGGGATTCGCGCTGCGCGGTGTATTGGGTCTGGTTGTGCGGCGGCAGGCTGCGTTGTGGAAGGACTGGCGGCCGTGGGCGGTGCTTACGGCCCTGATTATCCCGCTCGCGATGCTCCTCTCGGTCATGTCGCGCATTACGGCCACCCAGAGCGCCACTTACACCTGGCTGTACGCGAACAACTGGGATTGGGCGCTGCTGAGATACCGCGAGTTTTGGTATGAGCTTCGGGACTCCATCGTATTTCTCTTCATTAGGTGCTTACCGCTGGTTTGCTGGTCGTGGACCGCTGGTTTAGTACTGGGGGGCGTGTCACGGCGACTTGTACCGACCAACGGTGCTCTGTTTTGTCTCGCGCTGCTGTTGGGAGAACTCTTTGCAGCGCCAAGTTATCTCGCCTCTTGGTTGCGATACGTGCGCCCGCCCGATCAGAACGATCCGGTTTCCGCTCTCGGTTTTTATAAGTTGGTGTTTCCGCTGCTCGTGCTGGCAATTTTGGTTGTGATCCCTTCTTTGTGGGGCATGCGGCGGGGCAGGGACGTGGGGAGACTCAGGCCGTTGCTACGAACCGCGATATGGATTGCCGCGATAGTTGCTCTGAGTGTGCTTGTGATCCAGGAACCGGGCGTTGGCTTCTTCCTGGCGGCATATCGGCACCCAGAGATCTGGCAGAGTTGGCAAATCCGGGTTGTGCAGTTTGTTGTCTACTGGCCCGCCGCTTATCTGATTAGCAACGCCATCGGACGGCGCTGGCACAGAATTCAAGTTTGACTTAAGGAGAATACTGATCAACATGGCACTCATTCGACTCCATCTCACGCACATTGGTGTATTATGCGTCACACTTGCCGGCATCGCCCTTGCTGATGATCAACCGGGCATCCGCGCCGCCCTGCAATCGTCCAAGGAGCGAAAGCGCGCACCGGAGTTTGCCCTTGAAGACTCAGCCGGGAAGACGGTTAAGCTCAAGGACTATCGGGGCAAGGTGGTGCTGCTGGATTTTTGGGCAACCTGGTGTACGGGATGCAAGAAAGAAATTCCATGGTTCGCCGGCTTCCAGAACAAGTACGGCGCGAAGCGATTCGCTGTGGTGGGGGTCTCATTGGATGAGGACGGCTGGAAGGTCTTGCGGCCGTTTCTGGCCGACGGGCATGTTCCATACGAGGTTGTGTTGGGTAACGACGCGACAGCGAAGAGTTTCGGAATCGAGAACATGCCCGACACATTCCTCATCGATCGCAAGGGAAAGCTGGCCGCAGCTTACAGGGCAGGGCTGGTGGACCGAGACGACATCGAGTCCAACATCAAGGCATTGCTCACGAAGCGTTAGGCGCAACACATCCCCACTTGCACAACAGGGGCGCGTCGGCATAGAATTGTCCTCGGTAACCGAGGACATCTACTGTGAGCAAGCCGTCTGATCTTGTGCAGGGCACGCTGGACCTCCTGCTTCTCAAGATTCTGGCCTTGGATCCGCTGCACGGATGGGCCATCAGCCAACGCCTGAAGGTGGTCTCACGCGATGTGCTGCAAGTGAGCGATGGGTCGCTTTATCCGGCGCTGCACAAGCTCGAACAGGAAGGCTGGATCAAGGCGCAGTGGAAGACCAGTGAGCTTGGCCGGCGGGCCAAATTCTACTCACTCACCCGATTAGGCCACAGAAAGCTCGCCAAGGAAGCCGCGAACTGGGAGCGGCTGGCGGGCGCGATCAGCGCGGTAGTGAGGCTGACGGAGGCGTGACGATGCGGGCGATCGTGGCGCTGGCATGTACGCTGACCGTTTCCTGCGCGGTGCGGCGGCCGGTGACGGCGTTCCGAGTCCTGCCGGGCCAGCCGGATTATCTGCTTCGATCGCCGGATTCCAAGGAGACTCCATTTCCAGAGGTGCTCAGCCGGTACACTAATGTCGGGCCGGGCTGGGTGGAACTGCGGCCGCTGACCGAACTGCGCGTAGAGAATGCCTATTTTCGCGAGGGCGCGCCGAAGCACGGGTTGGCAAATTTTCTGGGGACAGAGATTGCCCGGTATCAGGTGCTTGCAACGGGGGAGTTGAAGCAAATCTCGGTTGATTCGCGGGTGGAGCAGCGGCCTTCCGATCAGCCTCCGGTTCAGCAACTGCTGACTGAGGCACAGCGGCTCTATCACAATCATCGGTACTTCTATCAGGTTCTGCTTAGTAAGAAATCAAATGTCCGTAGCGCCGTTCTGCTCGGTGCCGAGTCAACCGACGAAATGGAGCGGTTGACTACGCAACTGTTGACTGAACCGGGCGCAGTCTGCGGCGATGGTCTCACTCAATGCACTGTTTTTCCGGCAGCCTGCACGGTATCGCTGGAAATTGAAGTCATCGTGAATGGCACTCCTCGAACAGTTCTGTGGGGTAGCGTCCTAGCGGAATTTGCCGAAAGCCATCGGCACGTCGCACTGTTTCGCCATTATCAGGACGGACTGGCTCCGGTTGAAATCGATGTCCATGATCGGGAGGCTCTTCGAGTGCCTCTGTTGCCTGGGGACGTTATCAAATGGTGAGTGAGGGCTGAAAGTTGCGCCTGGAGCATTGGTGGTATGTGGTGCCGCTGCGTATACGCTCCCTTTTTTGGCGGAAGCGCGTCGAGCAAGAACTGGATGAGGAACTTCATTTTCATCTCGATCAGCTCATCGCGCGGGAGATGCATGCGGGCAAAACAGCGGAGGCCGCCCGGCGTGCCGCCTTACGTGCCATGGATGGAATAGAGAGGCAAAAGGAGAACTGCCGGGAGATGCGACGTGTGCCATACATCGAAAGTTTCAGTCAGGATGTGCGAAATGGCCTTCAGACGTTACTGAGAAAGCCGCGATTCTCGGCGGGCGTGATCGGGATTCTCGCGCTGGGCGTGGCGGCGAGCACCGCTATTTTTAGCATCGTGGATGCGGTGTTGCTGCGGCCCTTGCCGTATAACGCAGCCGAGCGGCTGGTGAAAGTGGAGGTGGGGACCGCCAAAGACGATATGCACAATTTGGAATCGCAGGACTTTTTGGAGTTGCGCAAGCGCATCGACATATTCGAGAACGCGGCCGCGTTCGTCAGGGACGATGTAACGGCAACGGGTACGCCCGAACCTGTCCTAGTAGTTATCAGCAGGACATCCGCGGGGCTTTTCTCGCTTTTGGGTGTGCACGCCAGCCTGGGACGGACCCTCTTGGAAACTGACGATGACCCGAGTACGCCGAAAGTGGCCGTGCTCAGTGACCGCTTCTGGCGGCTGGTGTACCGCGGCAATCCTAGCGTGTTGGGACGCGTGATCCGGCTTTCGGACGAACCTCATACGATCGCTGGTGTCATGCCGCAAGAGTTCCAGTTTGCTGACCCGAAAACTGACGTATGGATTCCTCTTCGTTTGACTCCGGCATTTAAGGTGCATCTGGGGGTTGTAGCGCGGGTGAAAGCTGGAAGCTCTATGTCGCAGGTCCGCAGCGCGCTGGAGGTTGCGGCCCGTCGAATCGAGCGGGAGGATCCGAAAGAGAATGCGGGATTGCGAATCGTTGCATCGCCATGGCGAGAAGCGCCTGTACGGGAGTACGAGCTGACACTCGTATTTGTCTTGGGTGCAGTGGGTCTTGTCCTATTGATCGCCTGCGTAAATGTAGCCAGTCTTCTTCTGAGTCGCGCGGTACAGAGACAAAAAGAGATGGCAATTCGTGCGTCGCTGGGCGCCGGAATGTGGCAGCTGATGCGGCAACTGCTTGCGGAAAGTTTCGCGCTAGCAATCGCGGGCAGTGCGGTTGGAATCTTGATTGCGCATTACGCGCTTGAATATCTGGTCAAGCAGCTCGCGCGGCTGCCCACTCTATTGCCGCACGTGCAACGTGTTGCGCTCGATGAGCGAGTGCTGTTATTCGACACAGCGTTATGTTTGACGGTCGCGTGCCTGATCAGCGTGGCCCCGGTTCTGATGGCATCGAAGACAGACTTGCAGTCTGTGCTGCGCAGCGGGCAGGGGGCGGCGAGCTCAAAGTCCTCCACGCGACTCTTCTCCGTTCTGATTGCCTCGGAAGCCGCATTTGCGTTCTTGCTGCTGGTCGGTTCGGGTCTCATGATCCGAAGCCTGATCCGTCTGGAAGAGGCCGACCATGGATTTCGTCCCGACCACGTGCTTACCATGCGGGTGCCGGTGGGCAGCTTGAGGCAATTGCAACACGGCGGCAAGTACGATACTAAGCCACGGCAGATGGCGTATTACCACGAGCTGGTCGAAAGGCTCCACAGAGTTCCGGGTGTGCAGGCTCTGGCCGTGGTGAATAATCTACCACTGTCAGATGTAAGCACTACGCTTGTTCACAGCGGGGCGGCGCGGACGGTCAGCCCGGAATACTTTAGCGTCATGGGCACTCGGCTGATTGCCGGACGCTTCTTCACTGAGGCAGATACGTTGGAATCACCGAAAGTCGAGATCATTAACGAGCGCTTGGCAAAAGAGCTGTTTCCGGGCCGCAATGCTGTGGGTGAGCGGTTGCCGGGTGAGGATGGAGCGCGAGACGGGCCCACGGTTGTGGGAGTGGTTCAGAACACCCCCCAACGGAGCTACGAGAAGCCACCAGAAGGGGAGCAATATTTGCCGTACACGCAATTTATTTTCGGCGCTTTCATGTCGACGATTGTGGTTCGGACTTCCGGCGATCCTCTGGCGGTAGCTGACTCGCTGAAAAAGGCAGTTTGGACTGTTGACTCCAGTCAGCCCATCATGAAAGTGGAAACGATGACCGACGTGATTGCGGATTCCATCTGGCGGCCGCGCTTTTCAGCGTGGATCTTTTCCGTGTTGGGAGGATTGGCATTGCTGTTGACGTCGGCGGGGGTTTACGGCGTGGTTGCTTACACCACTGCGCTCCGGACGCGAGAGGTCGGCATTCGAGTGGCAATGGGCGCGACTCCGCGAGACGTGGTAGCGGTGATCGTGCGCAGTGCAATGATCCCACTGGCCACCGGCTTGGCGGTTAGCCTTGTGGCCGCGTTGTTGCTGAGCCGCTTATTAACCAGTGTCCTTTACGAAATCAGCGGTACGGATCCAATTGCGTATCTGGGCGCGGGTGCGCTGTTGCTCACGATCGGAGCCGTGGCGAGCGTGCAACTGGCGTGGAAGGCGGCAAACGGAGATCCGTTGCAGGCCTTGAGGACAGAGTAGACCCTACTCCACGGCCCCGACGCCGAACTGATTGCCGGCCTGGGTGACTTTGCCGTTGCTAAAAACGATTTCCAGCAGTTTTTCACTCTGTACCTGGCGGCCGGTTTCGTCAGTCAATGTCGCGACGACCTTCTTCGTTTTCGCATCGATGATTTCGCCGGTGGACGAGTAAGCCTGACGGCCGTCTATACTGAAGCTGACCCAGCCGGGGAAGTCGCGGAGATGGATGGTGGTCACCTGCTTGGGAGGCATGACAGTGGCATCGAAAACGTGAAGAGCATTGTTCGCGCCATCCGCTAGCCAGAGTTCCTTTTCATCGGGAGTCAAAGCGATGCCGTGGCTGGGGCAGCCGTGGCGCTTCAGCGGGCCGGGCTTGTAGCCTGCAATTTCGACGCGGCAGAGGAACTTGCCATTCGTGAGATCGCCGACTTCGAAGCCCGCAAGATCGTTCACATTCACGAACACCATAGTGCCGCGTCCGTTCACGGTAAACGGGCGGATGGGTTTGGAAAAGGGGCCAACGGTCTCGACGACAGTGTGGGTCTTGGTGTCGGCGACGGAAAGGTATGTGGAGCGCAGGCCCGCCATGAAAACGCGCGAGCCATCGCGGGAATAGATGGTGTTGTGGGAACCGGATTTGGTTACGATTTTCGTGATCACGTCGCCAGACAACGCGTCCACCACGGCCCAGTGTGGCCCTTCGAACGACGGTACGTAGAGAATCTTTCCATCGGGAGAGATGGCCATACGGTCGCATCCGGCTTCGTACGCGCGATCCCAGATTCTGCGGCCGGTGGCGATATCCAAGGCAGCCATGCGATTGAAGGTTGTGACGTAGAGCCTGCCAGTGGCCGCGCTGGCGGCGATGCCCTTGACGTTCTCGGGCTCCTTGCCCGCCGGGGTTTCCCAGGTGGGAATGCGTTTGACAAACTTGTAGCCGTCATCGATGTCGAAGACCAGCACGCCAACGCCGCCATACTCGACGTAGTTGCGAATGCCCGGTTCTGCGACGTAAAGGTAATGGTGCTGGTCAGCGGCGCCGGATGGAGCAACGAACGCCGCGGTTGCGACGGCTAGGGCGATCCCGAAATTACGGAGTTGCATGACGAGGGGTATTGTAACGCTTGCGTTGGACTGCTACCAGACTTCGGGGATCAGGCGGTAGCGGGTGTGCTTGGTGTACTCTTCGTAGCCGGATAGCTCGCTGCGTAGGGTACGGTCCTCCAGAGCCGTTCGCACAATTAGTGTCACGGCTGCCACGGCCCATGGCACGTAACTCCAGGTTGACCCCAACAGAAGAGGCCAGCTTCCCATTACGAGCATGAGGCCGGCATACATCGGATGGCGCACGATGCGGTATGGGCCGGTGGTGACCGCTACGTGGCCGCGCTCTTCCTGAATCCTGACGGTTCTTTCGATAAATGGGTTGGCGGACATAGCCAGCCCAATGGGTACGTAACCGGCAACGTAGAAGAGCAGTCCCAAATACGTCCACTCAAAGGGCAGCGATGACCAGCCGAAGCGCGTGTCGAGGCCGGCGATCGCGAGGCAGGCAAGCACGGACGACATCAGGATCACGTAAATCACCTTGTCGAAGGATTTCGCCCCGTGCGTCTTTTGCAAACGCGTTCTCAGGATGCGCGGGTTCTCACGCCGAAATACCGGGATTGTGACGGCAACGGTAATGATGCAGAGGGCGACGAAGAACCACCCTCGAGGCCAGTCGAGCCGCCCCGCGCAGCCGAACAGAACGCCGAGAACCACTGCGAATCGGATGCCGGCGCGGAGGGCCAACTTCCATGTGGGTTCGTCTGGTTGCGGAGGCATCCCCTCAAGTGACAATAACAGATGTGGGCCTAGACCTTCAGCATTCCCGTTACAATTAGAAACTCATGCGCATTAACCTTGTGAAGCAGAACCTACGCGCCGGAAAGCTGCAGCTCGGCACCGGCTTTGGACAATTGCGGTCGCCGGAGATACCGAAGATGCTGGCGGCGGCTGGATTCCAGTGGGCCTTTATCGACACCGAACATGGTGGATTCGATCTCGAAACCGTACAGGACATTTGCCGCGTTTCGGTGATGGCCGGACTGAGCCCGATAGTTCGCGTGGGCGACTTGCAGTATTCGCTGGTGGCGCGGGCGCTCGATTGCGGGGCGCAAGGCGTTATGTTCCCGCGCGTCGAGTCTGCGGAGCTGCTGGAGCGAGCGGTGAGTTGGACCAAATTCCCACCGGCTGGCGTTCGCGGCTATGGGCTGACAGCGGTGCAAGTGGATTACGAGCCGCTAACGTTCGCACAAATCATCGAGCACATGAATGCCAATACGATGGTGGTGCTGCAGATCGAAACGCGGCGCGCACTTGAAGCGCGCGAGGAACTACTGGCGGTCGGGGGGATTGATGCGGTGATGATCGGGCCGGCCGACCTTTCGATTTCGCTTGGCGTGCCGGGCGAGTTTCAACATCCCAAAATGGTGGAGGCGATGGAGAAGGTGCGGGATAGCTGCGTGAAACGGGGGATCGCACCGGGCACGCAGACGCGTAGTTCGGCGCTCGCAAAGTTCTGGAAAGAGCGGGGGATGCTTTTTCTCGGTTGCAGTAATGACACCGCCATGCTGTATGAGCGGGCGGTGGAGCTGATTTCACAAATCGGGCACGAGTAAGGTGAACGCGGAATCGGCACATGACGCTGGCCGCGGGAGCCTGCTGGGGCAAGGCGCCCTGCCGTATGTCGCGCCCTTCGGCGTGTTCCTGGGGTTCCTGGCCATCGATCGTTTCCTGCCGTTCCCCATCGAGTGGAGCCACGCACTTCGCTTTACGGTCGTCTTCGCTCTGCTGATGACGGTCTCGCGCGGCGTCATACCGCGGCGGATTTCCAATCCCTTGGGCAGCATTGTTTTGGGCGTGGCAGTGTTCTTCATCTGGATTGGACCGGATCTTTTGTGGCCGCCGTACCGCCAGAGCTGGCTGTTCCACAACGGCATCGTGGGCGCGCCCGAGAGCTCGCTGCCGCAAGGGGCCAAGGGTAACGTGATGTTCCTCATATTTCGGGTGCTGTCGAGCGTAGTCAATGTGCCTGTTCTGGAGGAGTTGTTCTGGCGTGGATGGCTCATGCGGTGGCTGATCTCTGCAGATTTTCGCAAGGTGCCGCTGGGCGCGTACACGGCACAATCGTTCTGGTTCGTCGCGGTTCTTTTTGCAGTGGAACACGGGTCGTACTGGGACGTCGGGCTCATTGCAGGCATTGTGTACAACTGGTGGATGATCCGGACGCGCAGCCTGAGTAACTGCATTGTCGCTCATGCGGTAACCAATGCATGCCTGGCTTGGTATGTAATGACACGCGATCAATGGCGCTACTGGTTGTAAACTAATTTGTCCCCGGAAGCATCTCTTATATTGACAGGCCATTTCCTTCTCCTGTCAGAGCACCGGAGTGCGACCGCGGCGTTGTCGGGACCCGCGGTTTTCCGGCGCTCGCATAACAGGGGGATGAGCTATCATGAGACTCGTTCATGAAGCGACGTGACCTGCTCATACCGGGAACGCCGAGGGAGCACGCCTGAGCGACCCGCCCGCGAGCCCAGCGCTGCGGCGCGAACTGGGACTGCGGGATCTTGTCCTGTTCAATATCGCGGCGGTGATAGGCGTTCGCTGGCTGGCCGCGGCAGCGCACACCGGCCCGGGGTCGATTACACTGTGGCTCCTCGCCGCAGGGCTGTTCTTCGTTCCTTCCGCACTGGCGGTTGCAGCGCTTTCGCGGCGCTTTCCGCAGGAAGGCGGAATCTACATCTGGGCGCGCGATGCGTTCGGCGACTGGCACGGCTTCCTGTGCGCCTGGTGCTACTGGGTGAGCAACCTGTTTTACTTTCCCGGCCTGCTGCTGGCTGGCGTGGGAATGGCCGCGAACGCACTGGGATTTGCCGAAAACCGCGTTTGGGTGGTGGCGATTTCGCTAGCGGCGCTGTGGATCGCGTCGATCACCAATGTTTTCGGGCTCGCGGTCGGCAAATGGACGGGCAACCTCGGGGCACTTTCTACTTGCCTCACGGGCGCGTTGCTAGTGGCGTTCGGCGCAGTTGTGTGGCTTCACAGCGGCTCGGCTACGCCCATACGCATCATTCCCGAATGGAATCTTGACAGGCTGAACTTCTGGTCGCAGATCGCGTTCGCTTTCGGCGGAATCGAACTGGCGGCGATCATGGGTGGTGAGATCCGCAACCCGCAAAAGATGGTCCCGCGCGCGGCGTGGATGTCGGGTCTGGCGATCGCTGCATTCTACATTGCGGGCACGCTGGCGATGCTGGTGCTGCTCCCGCCAGATCGCGTGAGCGTCGTCATTGGACTGGTACAGGCGGCAAGTGCGGCGGGTGCGCGGCTGGGGATCGGCTGGCCGCCGCTCGTGATCGCGTTTGCGATCTGCCTGGGTGTGATGGGACAGCTTGCGGTGTGGATTGCAGGGACGGCGCGGCTGCCGTTTGTCATCGGTATCGACCACTACCTACCGCCGGTGTTCAGCCGGCTGCATCCGCGATGGGGAACGCCGCACCTTTCGATCTTTATCCTCAGCGGGGCGTGCACGGTCTTCCTTTTCGTGATGCAGGCCGGGGAGAACCTGCGCAGCGGGTACCAGCTTCTGGTCGACATGACGGTGATTACGTATTTTGTTCCGTTCCTCTATCTGTTTGGCGCGGCGTGGAAGTGCGGCGAGCGGATGAGCGCCGCGGCAGGGTTGCTGGTGACGGTGGTAGCCGTCGCGCTATCGTTCGTCCCACCTCCCGAGATCTCGTCGGTGTGGGTGTTTGAGCTGAAGCTGGCGGGGGGATTCTTGGGGTTGGTGGTGGGGGCGTGGGCTTGTTTTCATAGATATAGGGAGAAGAGGTCCTGATAATTTCATTGCATGCATGCATTTTATTTTGCATTCATGCATTCCTATTGCATAATGATTTTGAGGAGGTTTGGGCAATGTCGAACGCGAATATGGATATCCTTTCGGAATCTGACAGGGTGCGGCAATACGTTCAGGCTCACTACCTGGAGCCTGCCAGGAAACGTGGCGATCGGGCTATCACGGTTGTGGCTGGGGATATTCACCGTGCTCTTGGCCTGGTAAATCGCGTTCCGCTCGTTTGCAGTGCACTCAAGTCACAACGCTTTCATGACGCCAACCACATGGTGTTGAGCGATGTGAGCGGACCGCCATCGAAGCTCAGCACGACAGTTAGGTTCACGTTCACGTTCGTTCCGGGTGAAGTTCGCCGCGCCGAGCACACAAGAAATCCTTTCTGGGAACTTCGCGGAATTGCGAAAGGCTTGTTTGGGAAGCCTGGCGATTGGGAGGCCTCAATCATGAAGGATCGCCAGGAGATGGCTGACGCATACGATAAGATGAACCGTCGATGAGCCGCGTCTACTGGGACAGCATGCTGTTTGTGTATTGGTTCGAAGAGCACCCCGCCTACGTAGAGCGCATCCAGCACATTCTCGCCCGCATGGAACAGCGAAAGGATGCGCTCTGCACCAGTTCCTTCGCGGTGGGCGAGGTATTGGTTGGTCCTTACAAGAGAGGAGCGCCTGACGCGGTCAACCGGATTCGAGAGGCCATGCGTCCCCCATTCGCCGAGGTGCTTCCTTTCACCAACGATGCCGCAGACCACTACGCACGTATCCGGGCAGGCCTTGATGTTTCTTCCAGTGACGCCATCCACCTAGCGTGCGCCGCGAATGCGGGAGTCGACCTTTTCCTGACCAACGATCGGAAGTTGGCCGGCAAGATCGTTCCAGGAATTCAGTTCATCGCCAGCCTTGACTCTGACATTCTTTAGTCTTGATAAAGTAATAGAAGACTCCATCTTTCCGCTTCAATGATTCAACTCACGGGCGCGGCTAAGCGCTTTGGTCCCAAAATCCTGTTTGAAGACCTCGATTGGCTGGTGACTCCGAACGAGCGCACCGGCATTGTCGGCGCGAACGGCACCGGTAAATCGACGTTGCTGAAGATCCTGGCGGGTATCGATTCGCTCGAAGGCGGCACAAAGACCCTCATGAAGGGTGTCACGCTCGGCTATCTGCCGCAGGATGGGCTCTCGCTCTCCGGCCGGTCCGTGTTCGCGGAGTGCATGACGGTTTTTGCCAGCTTGCGCGCGCTCGAGGAAGAGCAGGAAACGCTGGCCGGGCGCATGGCCGAGCTTGACCACACGAGCGCGGAATACGCCCAGGTATCGGAACGTTTTCATCGCGCGGAGGCCGAGTTTCGCGCGCGCGACGGTTATGCCATCGAAGCGCAGGTGGGGGCGGTGCTTTCCGGGCTGGGGTTCGGGCGCGAGGACTGGAAACGGCGCACCGAGGAGTTCTCGGGCGGATGGCAGATGCGCATCGCGCTGGCCAAGCTGCTGCTGGAGAAACCGAATCTGCTGCTGCTCGACGAGCCGACCAACCATCTGGATCTGGAGGCGCGCAACTGGCTCGAAGGATATCTCGGGCAGTATCCGCACGCATTCGTACTAGTTTCGCATGACCGTTATTTCCTCGACGTGACGGTGAAGCGGATCGCCGAACTATGGAACAAGCGAGTTCACTTCTACTCGGGCAATTTTTCGCGCTATGAACAGCAGAAAACCGAGCGGCGCGTGCAGCTAGATGCGGCGCACAAGAACCAGCAGGACAAGATCCACCAGCTCGAGACTTTTATTAATCGCTTCCGCTACCAGGCAACCAAGGCCAAGCAGGTGCAGAGCCGCATCAAGGAGCTGGAGAAGATCGAGCGCATCGAGCTGCCGCCGGAAGAGAAGACTATTCACTTCCATTTTCCGCAACCCAAGGCGAGCGGGCGCGTGGTCGCGGAGTGCAAGGGCATCGCCAAGAGTTATGGCGAGAAGCTGGTGTTTTCGGATGTAAATTTTATGATCGAGCGGGGCGATCGCGTGTCGCTGGTGGGTGTAAATGGCGCGGGCAAATCGACATTAATTAAGATTCTGGCGGGCATTGAGCCGGTGACGGCGGGCGAGTACACTCTGGGGCACAATGCCCTGCCGGATTACTTCGCGCAGGACCAGTACAAGGAGCTGGACCCGGCGGTGCGCATGATCGACGATCTATCGGCGGTAGCGCCGCGGGCGACCAATACCGAGCTGCGCAGCATTCTGGGTTGCTTCCTGTTTTCCGAAGACGATGTATTCAAGCAGATTGGTGTGCTCTCGGGCGGTGAGCGCAACCGGTATGCGCTGGCGCGTATGCTCATGATGCCGGGTAACTTTCTGCTGCTCGACGAGCCGACGAACCACCTCGACATGCGCGCCAAAGACGTCCTGCTCGAAGCCCTCAAGGAGTTTTCGGGCACGGTGTTGTTTGTTTCGCACGATCGGTATTTCATCGACAAGCTCGCCACGCGCGTCTTCGAGGTCGGCGAGGGCGCGGTACACGTGTTTCCGGGCAACTATGAAGACTACATGTGGCGGAAGGAAGGGGGCGGCGGTGCTTCGGCCGCAGCGCCGGCGCCCGAACCGGAGCCAGCGGCACAATCCGCCACCCGGTCCGCTCCGGCGGTTTCACCGAAACAAGTTGCCGTGCCCAAACGCGACGGCGCAGGCAGGCTCAATCCGATCAAGCTCCGTCAGATGAAAGAGCGCCGCCGCGCCATCGAAGATGAGGTGACACGGCTCGAGGTGGAGATCGCCGACTTCGAGCAATCCTTGTCCAACTTCAAAAGCGCCGAGGAAACCCGCGATCTCACCGAGCTGCTGGCCGCCCGCCGCAAGGACCTGCAAGGCTTGATGGCGGAGTGGGAAGAAGTGGCGCAAATGATCGAAGCCAACCGGTAGACGTCGAAGACGAACCCATCGTGTCGTCCATTCGTCAACGGTTACAGCGAAGTTGGCTTGGTACGGACGCTATTCCTGCGCGGGCATCGACTGTTCGATGTCGTGCCAGGCGCTGATTTTGAGACGGCGGCAAACCCAGCAAAGCGGCTCCAAGGCGCCTTCCGTGACTTCGGCCCCGCAGACTGTGCACTTGGTAACACTCTTGGCTTTGTCCGGCGAAATGGACCGCTTGGCCTGCTCCAGAATCTCAGGCGAGACAATCGGCTCGACGGGCTTGGCTAACGGCTTGCGTCTCATAAAGCCTTCTTACTATCGCAAAAAAACAAGTTAACTACAATCCGGTACTTACCTGCAAGTACCACCCAGCACATTTATGCCGCTTCCAGTACTTGAAGCACCGCCGCCACATCCAGTGTAGCCGAGCAGCGCGGGCACTTTTGCCCAGGAATCACTCGGACATTCTTGCCGATTTGTTCGACATCGGCGCCTACGGTGTGGGTGCAGATCGGGCAATGCACATGCCCTTTGAACTGTTGCTTCGTGATGGTTTTCACCATTGCCTTGGCCTCCTCATCTCACCAGACGCAGAAGTCCTAGCAAAGGTTGTGCCAAAATTCGTAATTTTTCTCTGACAGCTGCGTGAGTGCCCGTACTACACGGAGTAGGTCCGGCCTCGATGCGCTCCGATGAGGATCTGGAACAACCGGTGGCCCACCAGCTCGTGCAGGCTGAGCAACTCACGGTGAGCCGCCGTTACGGCATCGGCATCCCGAGCATCCACCGTCTCTCCGCCTGCCTTCAGCGCGTCCGTAGCTTGTTTGATGATCGGATCGGCCAAAACGTCGCCAGCCATTTCCCAAAGGGTGATGAAGCGGTCGACGGCGGTCGGAAAGCTGACGGCAAAGACGCCGCTGTTACTAGTGGTACGGGGCGGCTTGTAATCCAAATTGAACGGGCCGTTATAGTTATGGCTGCGCAATAACACCAGCACATTCAGCCAATCCAGGGGATTCACGAGGCCCACGGCGATATCCACGTCGTGCTTGAGGCGATAGCCGTCGTTGATATCGAAATGCCAGAGTTTGCCCGCCAGGAGGGCCCGCGCCAGAGCGGCGCGCGGCGCGCCTCCCCACATCAGCTCGTGTAAATATTCCGGGTTCAGGCCGACCATTTCGGGATGTGTCAGCACGCCCGAGAAAATGAACGCCAGCATGGCGTCGCTCGTGGGCAGAAGGATTTCGGCTTGAGGCTCGAAGGGCTTGGCTTCGAGGCAATGCTTGAGGGTGGGCCGGTTCTTCTTTTTGGCGACGGCGATATCATGCTCGCAGGCGGCATTCAGCGCACCGGCATACCATTTCAGGGTCTCGGTCTCCTCGACTGCACCCTGCGTGTAGTATCCGAGCGAGCCCGGCCAGTAGACGGCAAACTGCGCGCCCAACTCGTGGCCGACGTCTACCGTGTTCTTAACCCGAAACGCGGCGTAGTCCCGGACCTGCGGCGATTCCGCGGCCGGACTCGCCGCCCAGACCGCATGGAAGAACGTCTCTGTGGTGACCATGGAGCACTTGAGCCCGTGCTTCTTCAAGTTCTTATTGATGCGCTCCACGATGGACCACTGCTCATCCTTGCCTAGCGCTTCGGTCGGGATTACGTCGGTATCGTGGGTCGTCCAATAACCGATGCCGATCCTGGCGTACTCGCGGATGACTTCCTCGAAGCCGATCGCCTGGCGGGTAGGCGCGTGAAACAGCGCCTGGCCCTGGTAAGCCGCGGCCCATTGCGGACCCGAGATGTAATATTTCCGGCGGGTTTTGGGGCCGTACGCGCCGCCGCAGGCCTTCATCAATCGGCTCACCAGAGCCTGCTGTTTGCCGCTAGGAACGGGTTTCATGTGATCTCCGAACCAGACATCATATCAGCCGCGGGTACGAAACTGATTTGTTCGAAAAAGTGTGCGACCGCCGGAACCACGCACCCTTGGCTGACCGCTGTCGCGCGGGGCCGCGCGGTGCTAACCTGCAATCGTACGGTTTAGGAGGCACCAATGCAAAGGTTGCTTGGAGTAACCGTGTGGAGTGCGATTCTCCCCCTTGCTCTGTATGCTCAAACCGCATCGCCGGGCATGAGTACTGATGCCAGCCGAAGATTAGGTTCTGTCGGAGAGATGGGGCATCAGCAGCAGGGGTCCGCCACGAAGGCAGAGCCCGCGTCTGTGCAGTGGAGATCACTGTCGAGCGAAGCCGCCGACGACCCAACGCTAGGCGGAGGGGCTCCCGCTTATGATCCCCCGAAGGCGGCGCGGAAGGCGGCGGCCAAAGGCGAGCACTTATCCAAAAAAGGCCAGCACGAAGAGGCGATCGCCGAGTTCCGGGCTGCGCTGGACATCGACCCGCAGTATTACGAAGCTGAGAACAACCTGGCGCTGGAGCTGGAAGCCGCCGGGAAATCCGAGGAAGCGGAAAAGATGCTGCGGCACCTGATGGATTCGGCCCCGGAGCACATTCTCGCGTTCACCAATCTGGCGACCCTGCTCTGCCAACAGCATCGCTACACGGAGGCGGAGGCCGTTGCCCGCCAGGGTTTAAAGCGGCATCGGTTCTCTTTCAAATCCAATTACCTGCTGGGAGCGGCGTTGGTAGACGAAGGAAAATGGACGGACGAGGCGCGGGAGAAACTGAAATACGCCGAGGCAAAGTACCGCGAGGCGAAGGCTCTTCTGGAAAAGTGGCCGGCGAGCGCCGCGCACAACTAAAGGCCGGAAGCGCGCCAACTACCAACGAACGAGGCCCTCGGCGTCTTCCACCAGCACGACGTCATACTTTTCCAACATCGGCATCAAAACCTTCTCCAGTTCGTTTTTCCAGAGTTCTCCTTCATAAAACCTGGCTTTCAACGGTTCGCGCGAGGCGAGGTCGGGAAAGCCGCGCATGAAGAAGAAAGTGTCGGAATCTTCGACGGAAAGGAATGGCCCCAGTATTTTCATCCCGATCTCCGCGTGCGCAGGGATGGATTTGGAGCGGAATATCTCAAGGAACTGAGCGCGCATGCCGGGTTTGGTCTTATAGGTCCGCATTTCGATGATCATGAATGGCCTCCGTCTTCATGCTGGCGCGGTGATGTTGGAGAAGCAAGAACGCTCGGGGATTGACTGGCGACTCGACAGTTTCACAACTTGACGGCTCTGGGAGAGCATTCCTACAATAAGACAGTGAGAAGGAGGCCGTATGCGTTCCATTGGCTTGCCTGAATGGATCGTCATTCTCGCAGTGTTCATGTTGTTATTTGGCGGCAAGAAGATTCCCGAGATGGCGAAGGGTTTAGGCGAAGGGATCCGCAACTTTAAGACCGCGCTGAAGTCCGAAGAGGAAAAGGGCGAGAAGCGGGCGGAAGAAGAGAAGGTCGAAGAAAAGAAGCCGGCGTAAGGCTTCGAAGAACTGCCCGCACGTTGGGCGGATCTCCTCTCGGCTTCAAAGGATCAAAAAAAAACCCCGCGAGGGATCGCGGGGTTTTTCTTTTGGGACGCCAAAACGTTCGGTTATTTCTTCTTGGGCGGCACGATGGCGTCCTTGGCCGCCTTCGCCACGCGAAACTTCACGACCTTCTTGGCCGGGATCTTGATTGCCTCGCCCGTCGCCGGGTTCCGGCCCATCCTTGCCTTCCGGTCCACCCGAACCAGCCGACCCAGCCCGGGCACGACGAATACACCGTTCTTCTTTACTTCAGCGATCGCCAGGCTGCCAAGATGATCCAGGAACTGCCGGGCAGTCTTGTTCGGCACCTCCGTAGCTTCCGCCAGCGACCGGACCAACTGGGTCTGCGTCATTCGTTGATTGGCCATTCAACCTCCTCAGATTTAAACTCACATCGAACACGATCTCACGGGCACGCGCACGCTCGTTATCCCGCAAATCGATTCAATGATACGGAAGGTGAAAGCCGAAGTAAAGAGAAAACACGCGAAAACGGCCTATTTTTCGGTGTTTTTTACGAGGTGTGCGCGAAATCGCGCGTGGGGACGCCTATTTCTGCGGTGCGGACGCGATGGCGGCCTTCGCCGACCCATTCTCGCCGGCTGCCACCAGGCCGAGCAGGGAGCGCAGCTCGGCATCGATTTTGCCACGCATTTCCGGATTCTCGATGAGGAACTGGCGTGCGCTATCACGTCCCTGTCCAATGCGTTGGCCTTTGTAGCTGAACCAGGAGCCGCTCTTCTCGACTACGTTGCGCGTGACGCCGGTGTCCAGTAAATCGCCTTCGCGGGAGGTCCCTTGGCCGTAGAGGATGTCGAACTCGGCTTCGCGGAACGGCGCCGCAACTTTGTTTTTTACTACTTTCACTCTAGTGCGGTTGCCGATGACGTTGTCGCCGTCCTTGATGGCGGCAATGCGGCGGATGTCCAGCCGGACCGAAGAATAGAACTTGAGCGCGCGGCCGCCGGTTGTGGTTTCGGGATTACCAAACATCACGCCGATCTTCTCGCGAATCTGGTTGATGAAGAGCAAGCAGGTGTTGGTTTTCGAGACGGCTCCGGTGAGCTTGCGCAGGGCCTGCGACATGAGGCGAGCCTGCAGGCCCATATGGCTGTCGCCCATTTCACCTTCGAGTTCGGCTCTGGGCACGAGCGCCGCAACGGAATCAATGACTACGATATCGATGGCGCCGGAGGACACCAGCGCTCCCGCAATCTCCAACGCCTGCTCGCCGCAATCGGGCTGCGACACAAGCAGGTTATCTATGTCCACGCCCAGATTGCGCGCATACGCCGGATCGAGCGCGTGCTCAGCATCGATGAACGCCGCGCTACCGCCGGCCCGCTGTGCTTCCGCAATCACCTGCAGCGCGATCGTGGTTTTGCCCGACGATTCCGGGCCGAAAACTTCCACCACCCGCCCGCGCGGCACGCCGCCCACTCCCAGCGCTGTATCGATTGAGATCGACCCGGTCGAGATCACCGACACCGGCACCACCGCGCCGGACCCGAGTCTTAGAATCGATCCCTTGCCAAACTGCTTTTCCAACTGGACCAGAGTCTGGTCAATGATCTTGCGGCGTTCTTTTTCGTCCATGCCCTGGAAGTGGAAGCCGCCGGCGGATGTTCTCAGCCAAAAGCCCTTAGCGTGCTCGAGTGGCCGCAGTCGCCGGGGCTTGCCGCGCTTGCGGCGGTTCGGCTTTGACCGGCGGAGTCGCTCCGCCATTCACCGCCTGCTCGGGCTTGATCAGGCCCAGGGCCTTGCGCACGTCCGTATCGAGCTGCTGGCGGATGTCGGCGTTGTCCTTCAGGAACTGCTTGGCATTCTCGCGCCCCTGGCCGATGCGCTCGCCCTTATAGCTGAACCACGAGCCGCTCTTCTCGATCATGTTCTGCGCCACGCCGATATCCATCAGGTCGCCTTCGCGCGAAATGCCCTCGCCGTAAATGATGTCGAACTCGGCTTCGCGGAACGGCGCCGCCAGTTTGTTCTTAACAATTTTAACTTTTGTCCGGTTGCCGACGACCGCTTCCCCGTCCTTAATGGCCGCGATGCGCCGGATGTCCACGCGCACCGAGGCATAGAACTTCAGCGCCCTCCCACCGGTGGTGGTTTCCGGATTGCCGAACATCACGCCTATTTTTTCGCGGATCTGGTTGATGAAAATCAGACACGTGTTGGATTTCGAAACCACGCCGGTGAGCTTGCGCAGCGCCTGCGACATCAGCCGCGCCTGCAGGCCCATGTGACTGTCGCCCATTTCGCCATCGAGCTCAGCCTTGGGCACCAGCGCCGCTACCGAATCCACCACCAGCACGTCAATCGACCCGGAGGCGACCAGCTTCTCGGTGATTTCCAGCGCCTGCTCGCCGTAGTCGGGCTGGGACACCAAGAGGTTATCGACGTCCACGCCCAGCTTGCGCGCGTAGATGGGATCGAGCGCGTGCTCAACATCGATAAACGCCGCCATCCCGCCGGCTTTTTGGGCCTGCGCGACCACTTGCAGCGCGATAGTGGTTTTGCCTGACGACTCCGGCCCATAGATCTCGCAGACGCGGCCGCGCGGTAAGCCGCCGATGCCCAGCGCCGCATCCACCGCAATGGAGCCAGTGGAAATCACCGAGACCGGGACGATGGCTTCCTTCGATCCCAGGCGCAGAATCGAGCCCTTGCCGAACTGCTTCTCGATCTGGCTGAGCGTCAGCTCCAAAGCTCGCGCACGTTCTTTTTCTTCCATGAGGGGAACTCCTGTTTTCTTCCGCGGGGGTGGTGAAAGAGAATTATAGCAAGCGGCGTGAGAGGTGCTGTGTCTTAGATTTCGTGCACCCGAGTGATTCCTGGCCAGCGGTCGAAATCCTGATCGAAGCTCATGATGCGTTGAATACGGTGCCGTTCCATGATGGCGATGTGAACCGCATCACGAGCGGACCATCGCTCGGATAAGCGCAGAATCTCAGCTGCCCGCAAAACATCCCGCTCGTCCATGGGAAGGACTGCGTCAACGAGCCCTAATGTCACTCGCAATGCGGTCGCAATATCATCGCGCCGTCGCATCGCTGAATAGCGATGTAGAATCTCCTGCAACACTTCGGCGTCCGTAACCAGCCGATCCCCCGAGGCAATTGCCCGCTCGACAAGGATCTCTGCCTCTGTCTTGTGCCGGTGCGGCGCCCCAACCAAGTACATGGGTATATTCGAATCAAGGAAGGTCACTGAGATAGCCGCGTTCTATTTCCGCCAACATCTGTTCGATGTCAGCGGTCGGGAACGAGTGTTTCACAGCTTCGCGGAGGACTTTCAACTTAGCTTTCGGATCGCCCGGCGACCTCTCGGAGCGTGCCTGGCGCAACGCGCGTCGGGCCCATTCACCTACGGTGAGCTGCTCGCGCCGGGCCATGCGCTGGATCTCAGCCATTTCGGCATCCGGGAGCAGCACTTGCAGCCGCTTACTCACAGAGTGAGTATAACATGCTCAATGTATGAGTAGCTTCGCCTATCGCAAACGCTCTGAACTGTCATAAGCTGTTGGGTTCCCATGCCCGATCCTGACATTCTCGTTTCCGCCGGCGAACTGAGGCCGTTCGCCGCGCATCTGCTCGAAGCCATTGGCGTGCCGCCGGCCAAGTCACGATTAGTTGCCGAGTCGCTGGTTGCGGCCAACTTGCGCGGTGTGGATTCGCATGGCCTGCAGTTGCTGCCCTACTACCTCGAACAGATCGAATGGGGCGACATGGACGCCAAAGCCGACGGATCCGTAATTTCGGAAAGCGGATCGTGCCTGCATTTCGACGGGCAAAACGGCATCGGCCAGGCCATTGCCGAAACCTGCTGTGCTCACGCGCTACGCATCGCGGCGGCGTCGGGCATGGCGATGGTGGTGGCCCGCGAATCCAATCACTTCGGCGCAGCCGCGTTCTGGGCGCAGAAGATGGCGGACGCCGGGCAGATTGGCATCGTGATGTGCACTGCCTCGGCGCTGGTGCCGCCGTGGCAGGGCAGGCAACCGCGGCTTGGAACCAACCCCATTTGCATGGCCGTTCCTGGCGGCGAGGAACATCCGTGGCTGCTCGACATGGCAACTACGACGGTCGCGGCGGGAAAGATTTTCAAAGCGAAGATCAACGGACAGCCGCAGATTCCCGTCAACTGGGCCATGGATTCCGAAGGCGTGCCCACCACCGATACCGAAACAGCCCTGAAAGGTCTGCTGATGCCGCTCGGCGGCTACAAGGGCAGCGGTCTCGCGATGATGGCGGAGATCCTCTGCGCGGTGCTGAGCGGCGGCGCCATGAGCACGGAGCTCGGCGGCATCCGCTTCCGCGGCAAGCCCGTGCGGGTCAGCCAGATGTTTCTGGCAATCGACATCGCGCGCTTCCTGCCGCCGGATGAATTCCGCACGCGCATGGACCGCCTGATCCGGATCATGAAGACGACACCTCCGGCGAAGGGTTACAGCGAGGTGCTCGTGGCCGGCGACCCCGAGTGGCGCACGGAACAGGAGCGGCGGAAGAGCGGCATTCCAATCGGGCCGGGGACTTGGAAGGCGCTGTGCGAGGCGGGAGACCGGCTGGGCGTGGCGGCGCCGGCGAGGATCTGAAACTGCGGCTACTTCATTGGAGCAGGCCCAATGCTTGCGCTGAAGCCGCTGTCGGTGAGTTCGAATTCCAGCGCAGAGACCAGCGGCGGCAGATTCTGCCGTGGGTAACCATCGTCGCAGGTGCGTCGCCACTCCGGCGTTCTGACCGTGACTGAAAGGCGTCTGGTTTCTTGTTCCCACTGAACGCGCCGAATTTCCTGTCGATGGGTCGTGCAACCAACCTCGCACGATATTGCCATTACAAGAGGCGCATCCCGTATGTCCGCTGGACGCGTGAGATCGACAGCGTACAAATAGTGATCTACGTAGCCCATGCCGCCATCCTCTGTTTCGCACAGGAGAATATCCCGGCCGCTTGGCATGGCGGCCTTTAAGCAGGAATCTATTATGACGGCGCTCTTGTACCAAAGCGGGGTCCACCTTCCATTCCGCCTTGTGAGCAGCAAAGTGCCGCCAAACAGACCCGCGTGGCCCTCTGCGCCGCTCCATCCACTCACGGCCGCGTCATCGGTGTCAGGGGATAAGAAATGTCCGAAAATGACGCCCTTGGGAGAAAAATGGTGATCGACAATTTCCGCAAATCCGTGACCCAACTGGCGAGTGGCGCACCCCAGGCCAGTGAAATCGTCAGATCGGACAGCGCTCTTGCAAACTCTGGAAAGCAGCGTCTCCGCCTCGACACGGTTGAGCGTGTGTACCTGTGACTTGATGCGCGGAGTGACCCTGATCCAATCAGTGCACTGAAGCCGCCCAGCCATCGACACTACTGCGACTGTCACCAACGCGAAACACCTTGCTAAGTTACCATCCATTCTTAGGCCTAACTTATAGCACAGCACAAAAGTGCGACAATATTCTCCCTATGACGCCACATCAAGCCAACGAAACCGCTCGCCCCACACCGGACCACATCCTGCAGGTTGGCCTTGGATTCTGGGCGTCGAAAACGCTGCTGAGTGCCGTGGAGATGGGTGTTTTCACTGACCTGGCGAGGAAGGCCGAGGACTTGGACACTTTGAGCGGCCGAATGGGGCTCCACCCGCGATCCGCCCGCGACTTCTTCGACACCCTGGTTGCCCTGGGCTTCCTGCAACGCTCGAACGGTACATACTCCAACACACCGGCTACGGATTTGTATCTCGACAAGCGCAAGCCGAGCTACATCGGCGGCATCCTGGAGATGGCCAACCACCGTCTATTTGGACACTGGAATCTCCTCACAGAAGCGCTGCGCACCGGCCGGCAACAAAATGAAGCTCGCGACGGAGGGCCTTCGCCGTTCGAGGCGCTTTATGCGGATCCCGCCCGGCTCAAGGAATTCCTCGGCGCCATGACGGGCATCAGCCGCGGTGCGAATATGGCGATCGCGCAAAAGGTGCCGTGGAGCCAATACAAGACATTCGCCGACGTCGGAACCGCGCAAGGCGACCTGGCCGTGCAGATCGCGCTCCACAATCCACACCTGACCGGCTTGGGTTTTGACCTGGCCGAAGTCGGGCCGGTTTTCGAGGACTACGTACAGCAGAATCGGCTGGACGCACGCCTGCGCTTCGCGCCGGGGAATTTCTTCAATGACCCCTTGCCGAAGGTCGACGTGATTACGATGGGCCACATCCTGCACGACTGGAATCTGGACGAGAAGAAGATGCTCCTCAGGAAGGCGTTCGAAGCTGTGCCGGCGGGCGGCGCCGTGGTGGTGTACGAATCGCTCATTGATGATGACCGGTCGCAGAATGCGTTCGGCTTATTGATGAGCCTCAATATGCTGATCGAGACGCCAGGCGGCTTCGACTACACGGGCGCGGATTGCATCGGCTGGATGAAAGAGGCAGGTTTCCGCGAGATGAGAGTCGAGCATTTGGTGGGACCGGACTCGATGGTGGTGGGGATTAAGTAGGGGTCACGTCGCGCGAGCATCAACGCCGGCGCTCGTCACGACTCAATTTCTCCAATCAAGCGCTCGGAGTCGATCAGGCAACTGCAGCGGCCATCCAACGTCACGTATTCGTCGCGCCAACAATTCTTCAGAGTGTGAAAAGCCGCCTTCGATTGCCATCGGTCGATGGTCAGGTACCGTCGACCATCGGCGAGATCGTGATACAGCTCTGTGCCTTCATACTCTGGCGACAGTCGAAAAAGCCGCGCCCAGTCGCCGTCCTGCGCATAGATGCGTTCGAAATCCCGCTCGGACCCTGCGGTGACCCGAAACTCCCATATACAGACAAACATTCGCCCTCCGCTGCGAGCTGATGCCGGCGCGCAACCCTAGGATAAAATATATTGATGCCTGACGATCCCGCCCAGCCTGCGGAAAGCTTCGAAGCTTCGCTCGACGAACTGGAGAAAGTCGTCAAGGAACTCGAGGCCGGTGATCTGCCGCTCGAACGCTCGCTCGAGTTGTTCGAGAAGGGCATGGCGCTCAGCGAGGCCTGCCGCAAGCAGCTCGAAAATGCGGAAACGCGCGTCGAAATGCTCATCCGCAAAGACGGCAAAATGCAGGCCGAGCCGTTCCGTCCCGACAAAGCATGAGTTTCAGCGAGCACCTGGCGCGGCAGCAGCAGCTTATCGACCGCGAACTCGACCGGCTGGTTCCCAGTGAAACCGTTCCGCCGGAGATGCTGCATCGCGCCATGCGCTACAGCCTGTTCGCGGGTGGCAAGCGCGTGCGGCCAGTGCTGTGCCTGGAAGCCGCGCGCGCCATTTGCGATGCGCCGCGAGGCATCGAGACGGCGGCGTGCGCGCTGGAATTCATTCACACGTATTCGCTGATTCACGACGATCTGCCGGCGCTCGATAACGACGATTACCGCCGCGGTAAGCTGACGTCGCACAAAGTCTTTGGCGAAGCGATGGCCATCCTCACGGGTGACGCACTGCTCACCCTGGCGTTTGAAACACTCGCGAAGATGGATGGTGTGCCGGACGATCGCAAGACGCGGGTGATCGCGGAACTGGCCACGGCTGCGGGCACGGTGGGCGGCATGATCGGCGGCCAGGTGGCGGATCTCGAAGGCGAGGGCAAGCCGCCGGACGCGCAGTTGCTCGAGGCCATCCACCGTGCGAAAACCGGAGCCCTGCTGCGGGCCAGTGTGCGCATGGGAGCCATCTACGCTGGTGCGGACGCGCGGCAGCTCGAAGACATTTCGCGTTTCGGCGAGCACGTAGGTCTTGCGTTCCAGATTGTGGACGACATCCTCGACGTCGAGGAATCGAGCGAAGCCCTGGGCAAGACTGCGGGCAAGGACGCCCAGCAGCATAAGATCACCTTCCCTGCTGTATATGGGCTGGAAGAATCGCACCGCATGGCGGAGCGCGAGCGCGAGTGTGCCCATCAGGCGCTGGCTATTTTCGGGGACCGCGCCCGGCGCCTCGGCGAGCTGGCAGATCTCATCGTGCAGCGCAAGTCATGAAGCAGCGGCTCGATCGCCTGTTGGTCGAGCGCGGTCTGGCCGAGTCCCGCGAAAAGGCGCAGGCGCTGATCATGGCCGGCGAAGTATCCGTAGACGGCCAAAAGGCGTCAAAGCCGGGGCACGCCATAGATGCCGCGAGCGCGATCGAAATCAGCGGCAAGCCGCCTTATGTGAGCCGCGGCGGCGTGAAGTTGGCGGCGGCGTTGGATGGATTTGGCATTGATGTGACCGGCTGCGTGTGCCTCGACGTCGGCTCCTCCACGGGCGGATTTACAGACTGCCTGCTGCAGCGCGGCGCCGCGCGCGTCCACGCGGTGGACGTCGGCTCAGGCCAGCTCGATTGGAAACTGCGCAACGATCCGCAGGTGGTTGTGCACGAGGGAATCAACGCACGCTATTTGCAATATAAAGAGATTGGCGAACCCGTGGCCCTCGCCACATTCGACGTGAGCTTCATTTCCGTGACTCTGATATTGCCGGCGGCAGTCCCCCTTTTGCGCTCCGATGGCAGGATGGTTATACTCGTCAAACCGCAGTTTGAAGTGGGAAAGGGACATGTTGGAAAAGGCGGCATCGTGCGGGACCCGGAGCTGCATCGCGAATCCTGCGCGCGCGTGGAGGATGCCGTGAAGATCCTGGGTTTCGAGACCAGTATTATGGAGAGTCCCATTCTCGGCGCCGAAGGAAACAAGGAATTTCTGCTTTATGCCCGACATTAGAACAGTCGGAATCCTCTCGAAGCCCGGTGTGCCGGCCGCCGCTGAGTTGGTTCCGAAACTGATGGCGTGGCTCCGGGGGCGCGGCATCAGCATTCGATATGACGAAGAAACCGCCGTGTATGCGGGCACGAGCGGAGCGATGTCTCGCGCGGAAATCCCCGAGGGCGCGGATCTCGTGATTGTGCTCGGCGGCGACGGCACCTTGCTCTCCGCCGCACGGGCCATCGGAGGCCGGGAGGTCCCGCTGTTCCCTGTGAATCTCGGCGGACTGGGCTTTCTCACGGCCATCACGGTCGACTCGTTCTTTCCCGACCTGGAACGCGCCTTCCGTGGCGAGCATCGCATTGGCAAGCGCAAGCTGCTGCACGGCCAACTCGTGCGCGAGGGGAATGTGGTCGGCGAATATGAAGCCCTCAACGACGTGGTAATCACGAAATCCGCGATCGCGCGCATGATCGATCTGGACGCACACGTGGACCAGATGTTCGTGTGCCGTTACAAAGCCGACGGCCTCATCGTGGCGACGCCGACCGGCTCGACGGCGTACTCACTATCCGCGGGCGGCCCCATCATCTTCCCTTCAGTGGCGTCCATCTGCCTGACGCCCATCTGCCCGCACATGCTGACCAATCGTCCAGTAATCGTGCCAGATTCGAGCGTCATTCGCATCATCTGCCAGGCAGAGGGCGACGCGGCATTTCTCACAATCGATGGGCAGATCGGCGAACCGTTGCAGAAAGATGATCAGATTATTTGCCGCAGCTCGCAGCACACGCTCATGCTCGTCCGGCCGCCAAACATGCTCTTCTTCGATGTGCTGCGCCAAAAACTCAAATGGGGAGAACGGTGAGGCGGCTCTCGCTCACCGCGTGGATCTTCATTGGAATGGCCGTGGGAATTGCGCTGGGCATCGCGGCTCCCGGCTTTGCCGCGCGCCTTTCGCCAGTCAGTAACATTTTCTTGCGGCTCATCCGCTCCATCATTGCGCCGCTGATCTTCGGGACGCTGGTCTACGGCATCGCGGGTTCAGGCGACCTGAAGCGCATGGGCCGTATCGGCCTGAAGGCCATCGTGTACTTTGAAGCCGTCACCACCGTGGCGCTGTTCCTTGGCCTCGCGGCGGTGAACCTGGTGCGGCCGGGAGCGGGTATGACGCTGACGCCGTCCGGAGAGGCCGCTCTGCCGCAAAATCAGCAAAGCGCCGGGACAGTTATCGAGCACGTGTTTCCGTCGAGCATCATCGATGCCATGGCGCGAGGCGATGTGCTCGAGATTGTGGTGTTCTCATTTCTGTTCGGAGCGGCTTGTGCAGCCATCGGCGCGAAGGCGAAACCAGTAGTCGCGTTCTGCGAATCGCTCGCGCAGGTGATGTTCCGCTATACGAACTACGTCATGTACCTGGCGCCGTTTGGTGTGGCAGCGGCCATCGCGGTTACGGTGGCCAGCAAGGGTTCCAGTGTGCTGCTCGGACTGGGCAAGCTGGTACTCACCATGTACGCAGCGCAGTTCGTGTTCGTGACGCTGGTACTCGGATCGATCGTAATGCTGTTCCGCATTCCCGCGGGCGCGTTCTATCGGGCGGTGCGCGCGCCGTTTCTCCTTGCCTTCTCGACTTCTTCGAGCGAAGCCGCGCTGCCGCTTGCTCTCGAAAACATGGAGCGATTCGGCGTCCCGCCGCACATCGTGGCTTTTGTGATACCCACCGGCTACAGCTTCAACGCTGACGGATCGACGCTCTACTTATCGCTCGCATCCGTGTTTGTCGCGCAGGCTGCGGGCATCCATTTGTCACTCGGCCAGCAACTTCTCATGATGCTGATGTTGATGCTGACAACCAAGGGGGTGGCCGGCGTCCCCCGCCAGTCTCTGGTGCTGCTGGCCGGCGCTCTCTCGACCTTTCACCTGCCGATGGAAGGAGTCGCCGTGCTGCTGGGAGTCGATGCCGTCCTCGACATGGCGCGCACTTCGGTGAACGTGCTGGGTAATTGCCTGGCATCGGCTGTGGTCGCTCGCTGGGAAGGCGTCGATTTCTCCACACAAACCCAAGCCACGGAGGCGTGATGGAGGCGCGTTCCGTGCCCATCCTCCGCCAGCCGCTCAATCGGTGGCTGCTTGCCATTTCGCTACTGGCGGCAATTCCGCGGATCTATCTCGGCGCGACCCAGTTCATCGAATACGACGGCTATTGGCATGTGTTCATCGCCATGCAGGATGATTGGCATCAGTTTTACAAGGAGTACCAGTCCAACTTTCATCCGCCCCTGTTCTATCTCTTGCTGAAGGTGGCGATTTGGTTCGGCCGCACGCCCCTGGTGTACCGCGCCATCTCGCTGCTCACCGGAATCGCGGCGGTGTTTGTCACCGGAAAAATAGCCGAGCGGCTTTCGGTCTACCAATACACACCCGTGGTCGCGGCGCTGGCCTATGGCGTGGCCTTGCCCTCGATCATCATTTCGTGCGAAGTGCGCTCCTACATGCTGAGCGTGTTCTTAATCCTTGTATCCTTTTATTACTTTCTCGATGTTCTTTCAGAACCCGCTCACACGCCGATAAAGTCGCGAGCCCTCTTCGCGTTGTACGCCGTCTTGGCCGGCTACTCGCACTATGGCGCGTTCCTCTACATCTGCGCCTGTGTTGTAACTGCCATGCTTTTCGACGTGTCACTGTTCCGGCGCAAGCTCTGGAAGCGCCTGGCGCAGGACGGAGTCACCTTCGGTGCCATTGCGGCCGCGCTCGCATATGTCTACATGACCCATGGCCAGCCCCACGCCGTCGTAGCAGGACATCTCCACAAGCGGTATTTTCAGTCCGGCCACGAATCCCTCTGGGTCTTCCTGACCCGCAACAGTCACGACCTCTTTAACTGGTTCTCCCCTTTTCCAGTGACAGGCGGAATAACCGTCTATGTGGTCTTCACGGCCATGATTCTCGCCGCTGCCTGGCTGGTCTACCTGATCAGGCGGCTCACTCGGCCCGAGAATGTCAGAGCTGCGGCAGCGCTCTTGACCAGCGCCATGCTCCTCGCGATCATCGTGGCGGGCGGCGTGCTCGGTAAGTACCCGTATGGCGGTGAGCTGCGCCAACAATTTTTCCTGTTTCCGTTCGTGATTCTTTGCGGATGCATCCTATTGGACCGCATCGCTGAGGCGCTGAACCCCAGACCGGCGACCGCCCTGTTACTTTCCGTCAGTGCCGTCACGATCGGCGCGTGGTCCTTTGCTTTCGCGCAGTATCCAAAGATCAATACCGAACTGGGCACGGCGCAAATGAACCGTTTTCGCAGGGATTTTCCGTCGCCTCCCGCCGTGTACGTCGATCAGTTCAACCTGATCAATTTTTTCACTCATTATCACGATTGGCGCTGGCATTTTGTCGGCCACTGCCAGGACGCTCCCGCTATCGATATTTACCGCGTGACCCGTGCGGATCAGAGCTTTCTGCTGCTGCGTGATTTTGCGCGATGGAATCTGGACTGGGCGGACCAGGCTCTGTTCCACGATCTGGCCGGTTGTGTCCGGGAGCAGCGTCTGCCGTCGCTAACCGTTTTCTACGCGCGTCAGCAGCCCCAGGCGGACGCTATCCAGCGTGAATCTGAGGTCGCGAGTCGTATGCTGGCGGGCGCTGCGAGCCAATCCCTGTGCGTGAGCAAACTGATGGTCAACGGCGCGAGAGTGTATGTCCGTTTCGTGGCAGGCCAGTGCGAACCAGAAATTGAGCCGGCGCGGAAATGCGCCAAGTGCGACGACACGAATTGGAGCATCACTTACGCAGGCAACTGGATGCGTGGGGAATTCGAGCAGGCTTCGAATGCAACATTAACCTACACCAATGACCCCGCGGCTGTAGCACGCTTCTCTTTCGAAGGTACAGAATTGCAGTACTGGTATACGAAGGCCTTCAATCGCGGGCTCGCAGCCATCTTCATTGATGGCGTGTCAAAAGGCGTAATCGACCTCTACAGTCCCACGCTCGAATGGCAAACGAGTTCGGCGTTCGGCGGTTTGCCGCCCGGCCGCCACACGGTGGAGATCCGCGCCACCGGCCGCCACGATCCTGCATCCCAGGATTCCTATATCGATATCGATACGCTCGAGGGGCGATAGAGCCGACCCGTCCTAGATCGGCGCCCGCGCCAGGCTGGTGATGAAGTTGATGCCAGGAATGTTCTTGCGGCTGAGCCGGTCATCGTTGGTGATGAAGAGATCGACGCCTGTGGAGGCCGCGCAGGCAAGCTGGATGGCGTCAGGAACTTTAATAGTGGAGTCGCGACGCACGCGGGCGTAATGTTGCGCCGCCTTCGGATCGAAGGTGGTGATTTGGACTTCGGGCCTTTGGAACATCCTGAGGTAGCGTTCAGCGGTTTCGGTGTCGTTCTCTCGCAAAGGTCTGACGAGAATCTCTCCGATTGTCAGCGCGCTTGTTACCAGGCAATCTCGTCGAGCCTCCATACGTTGGCCGAGGCTCCGCACGCTTTCGCCAAACTCCGCGTTCCCTTCCAATAGGTAAATGAAAAGATTCGTGTCCCAGAAAACGAACGCCATCGGAACCCTTACCAGTCACCGCCACGGATACGTGCATCCATCAAGAGCGCGAACAAATACGCGGGATCAAAGCAGTCACGGATCTGCACCGTACTTTCGAGTGGGCAGCGGCACAGCGCCTTCTCCACGTCGCAGCGGCCAAGCCGCTTATTGATCTTGCTCCCGTCACGGTGGAACCAGATTCCGCTATCTCCCTCGACCTCATACGTGAAGGGTAAGCCTCTGACAGTGCGGAATTCCTCTCCCTGATGATCTTTAATGCGCTTCCAGGCGCTTTCCTCCCGAGACTCGGACCTCGGTTCCCAATCCTCCCGAAGGCTGGCCACGTATTTGTCGGCGTCAATGCCGGCCCAGATGTGTTTTCCCAGGCCCCACATCTCATCGAACCAGCTATCGCCGGTTTTTTCCTCTTGTGTGCCGGCGCAATATTCGTGCTCGTACCAATCCAGTAGCCGGTGATACTTCTCGGGCAACTCATTGCGGCGAGGAGCCGTTTTCCCCTTCCGTAAAGGATGAGCCGCATCACCAGGCCTGTACAAGCGATAGGTGTCGTCTTCGAGCTTGAACGACATTCGATACCGCGCCGAATTCGGCTCCACGTTGGCGACGTTGTGCAAATAGATGTGGGCTTGTACGCCGGCGCGCAAGTCCGGATACGCCCGCTCCAACTTCACCTGATCGAGGATCTCTTTCGCCGAAAAGGAGGTGCGCTGACGGTGCTTTTGATGAAGCATCGCCAGCGCCACCCAGACCTCATCCGCCACCAGGAGGTGCGCCTGTTTGACCGATTGAGCTGCCTCTATCATGGCCATTTACCGACAAACCATAGTAGAACAGTTCCAAAACAGTTTGTAAATAACAGTTATAACAACCTGTAAACAAACAGCTTATTTTACACTGGGACCGGCGCTTCCACCTTGGCGAACCATGGCTTGGCGGCCTTAATCGCGTCATTCACGGCGTTGATGTTCTTTACGCCGTCCTTGGCCAGCCAGTCTTCGAGCGCCTTCACGCCCTGCTTGGCGTAGATCGGAATGCCTTCTTTCCACGTGGCGCGGCCGCACAGCACGCCGGAGAAGTCTGTGCCTGCGTCAGCGGCCATGTGCAGCGATTCGGTGAACTGTGCGTTGCTCACACCGGCGCTCAAATAGATGAACGGCTTCGTCGCCACAGCCGCCGCCTTGCGGAAATGATCCAGGGCTTCCGCGCGCGAATAAACCTTCTGCCCCTTGAAGACGCTCGATCCCTCAACGTACTCGGCGTTGATCGGCACTTCCACCTTAAGCACGTCGACGTAGTATTGCGGTTTCGAGAATTCCTTCATGCTCCCGATCACGATCTCCGGTTTGCGTTTGGCGTATTCCGGACCTTTTTCGTCGCCCCCCTGCGGATCGTAGCCCACAAACTCCAGGAAGAACGGGATGTCGTACGTCACGCACTCAGCGCCAATGCGCTCGATGAACGCATGCTTGATGTCGTTCACCTTGGCTTCGTCGAAAGGTGTGTAGTAGATCAGGATTTTGACCGCATCCGCGCCCCAATCCGCGATGCGCTTCACAGATACGTGCGGCAACAGGTCCGGTAACCGGCCTGGTTGTGTGTTGTCGTAGCCGCTCGCCTCATAGGCCAGCAGCAGACCCGCATTTTTCGCACGGGCTTTGGCAGCGGGCAATCCCCACTCGGGATCGAGCAGAATCGCGCTGGCGTGCGGCGTCAGCACCTTGCTCACCGCCACCTTGAACTCGCTCATCATTTCGTCGGTGACCTGTTTCTTATCGATGCCGCGTGCGGCCGCGAGTGATTTTTGCAGACTCCCGCGCTGATCCATGGCGGCTGCGGCAATCACCCCGGCTTTGTTCGCGAGCGCCTTCATGCGCCGCGTCTTACCTTCTGACAGTCTCATTTGCGTCTCCTTTTACGTATTCCAGAACTGGTTGCCGCTTCCACTGAGCCGATCGGCGAAAATAGGCCCGGGCGCGGGTGGCATCTTTGAATATCTGTGCCTTAAGGGCTTCAGGACTCTCGAACTTCCGTTCGTCGCGCAGCCGCCGGAGAAACTCCAGGCGAATGGAGCGGGGTGTTTCCCCTTCCAGCGGATCGAGCAGAAACGTCTCGATCGACAGCCGGTTATCCCCTCCAAACGTAGGCCGATGCCCCACATTGGTCACCGAGTCCCAACTTCGGCCGTCATCGAGATCGGTGGTGCGCGTCACGTACACGCCAACTTTGGGCAGAAGCTCGGAACTTGGCGCCAGATTAAGTGTCGGTACGGTTTTCTTCGAACCCACGCCGCGACCCGGCACCACGTCGCCCTCCAGTGCGTACGGCCTCATCAGCAGGCGGCCCGCGCGCGCCACGTCGCCTGCCTCGACAATTTCCCGCAGTCCGCTGCTTGAGACCCGCATTCCGCGGCACGAAACCGCCTGGACCACCTCGGTAAAGAATCCCAATCGCTCGCCCAGAGCGTTCAACAGGCGCGTGTCTCCAGCCTTCTTGTTCCCGAAGCGGAAATTGTCTCCCACCACCACCGCACGCGCGCCCAATCTAGCCACCAGGATCTTCTCCACGAACTCCTCTGCCGTGAGGCGCGCCACGTCAGCCGTGAACGGTAGAATCAGCACCTGCTGGATTCCCTCTTCGCGAATCAAGGCGGCGCGCTGTACGGGCGTAGTCATCAAACGCGGTGCACGCTCGGGCGCCACAACGACCGCTGGATGCGGGTCGAACGTCAGGACCGATGCCTTCCAGTCGTGTTCCTCGGCGATTTCGCGCACGCGCCGCAGAATGCGCCGATGACCGATATGCACTCCGTCGAAGTTCCCGATGGTGAGGGCCGACGGTCCGAAGTCGCGCGGCACTTCGTTCAGGCTGCGAAAGAGGCGAAACGGCTGGGTCATCTAATCGCCGTCCTCCACAGTGATTTCGAGGCCATCATAGGCCAACCGGATATTCCGCGGCAGTGCGTCCTCGGTCTCCTGGTGCGGCAAATCATGGCAGATGTGAGTGAAGAACGCGCGGCGCGGCGCCAACTGCTCCACCGTGCGCAAGGAGTGTTCGACGGTCGAATGCGTGGGGTGCGGCCTGTGCCGCAGCGCGTCCAGAAACAACACGTCGAGGCCCCGCAACTGTTCCATCGATTCCGGCGGGATCTCGCTGTGATCGGTCAAATATGCGGCGCGTCCGAAGCGGAACCCGTAGATTGAATTGCGCCCGTGCAGCAGCCGCACCGGTGTGAAATCCTGGCCGAACAGGTCGAAGGCCCCGCCGTTGATGTTGTGAATCTCGAGTTGCGGCACCGAGGATTGCTGCTCTCCGACGTTGAAGATGTACTGGAATACGCGCTGAAGCGCGCCCAGCGTCTCGGCCGACGCAAAAATCGGAATGCGCGCCTGCTGCCGGAAGTTGAACGGGCGCACGTCGTCGAGCCCCATGATGTGATCGGCATGCGAGTGCGTGAACAGCACCGCGTCCAGCCGGTTGAGGTGCGCGCGCAGAACCTGTGTGCGGAAATCGGGGGTCGTGTCGATCACTACGTTGTGCCCGCCGTATTGCAAAAGCACCGAAGGGCGCAGCCGGTTGTCGCGCGGATCGGTTGATCGGCAGACCGCGCAATCACAGCCCGGCGTTGGAACGCCCACGCTGGTGCCGGACCCGAGCACCGTGATCTTCACTGGGCCCGCCACGCCCATTCAGCTTTTCTTGCTTTCTTCGAGAGCCTGCACAAAACGGAAGCGCAATTCGGTGAGCGAATTCTCCAGGAGACGCTGTTCTTCCAGCGTAAGATTCCCTTTGGTCTTCTCTTGCAGCACGCCCAAAAGGTCAATGCTGTGCCGCGCCAGATCCAGGTCCGGCTTGGGCCGCTCGCTTTCCGGGCCAAAGTGGATCAGGCCCAACTGCAGTTCCGCCTGCGTCCGTATAGACAAGGCAAGGAACTCAAACGACGCGGGCGGCACCGGCATGCGCTGCTCCGTCTCTGATTCCGGAGACTCGGGTTGCAAAGGCGGATTTTCCACTTCACTCATCTTGACCCTACATTTTATCAGGACCGCGTGGGTGTGCACCGTAACAGCGACTCATTAGACTTTTGGTTGCTACCCCACTCGACAATCGCGTCCGAGCCTGGCTTATGTCCGATCGCCTTCCTGTAGCGTGGGGGTACCGCGCCGTTTGCTGGACACCCGCGGGCTTTCGATCCGGGTTTCGATCCGGGTTTCGATCCCAGTGCACCGAAAGGCCGCAGGTCCCCGCACAAAACGCATGGCGTTCGCTACATCAGTTGATGGACGTTTAAAACGGTCTGTGGACTGGAACGCCGCAGAGATTTACCGGTACGCAGGCTACAAACGCGAGCCTGACAAGAGCCGCAGCGGTGTCATCCTATCCCGATCCCGCTCTCCACCCCTGTGTTAAATTTGAATCTTACTCCCGTTCGTTTCGTCCGACGCTGATGTCCGCTCCAACAGCCGGTGAAAAATTTCAGCAGCTTGTCGATTTGATGGCCCGCCTGCGCGCGCCCGGCGGCTGTCCGTGGGATCGAGAGCAGAACTTCGACACCATCAAGCCGTTTCTCCTCGAAGAGACTTACGAAGTGATGAACGCCATCGACGCGCGCAATTGGCTGGAGTTGGCGGACGAACTCGGCGATCTGCTGCTTCAAGCCGTCTTCTTCTCCCAGATGGCCGCCGAAGAGAACCTGTTCCGCATCGACGACGCCTTGGATGCCATCAATCAGAAGCTGATCCGCCGCCATCCGCATATCTTTGGAGACGAGACCGCTGTGACCGAGGGCGACGTGCGGAAGCGGTGGAGCGAGATCAAGGCCGAAGAAAAGCGCAGCAAAGGCAACTCGGATGAGACGCTCCTTGGCTCGGTGCCGCGCTCGCTGCCAGCGCTGGTGGAGGCGCAGCAGATTGCATCGCGCGCCGCGCAGACTGGATTCGATTGGGAAAATGCCGGCCAGGTGATCGACAAGCTCCACGAGGAATTGCGCGAGTTTGAGGAGGCGCGGGTGCGCGGCGAGCGCGAACACCTGGAGGACGAGCTGGGCGACATGCTGTTTGTGCTAGTGAATCTCGCGCGTTTCGTGAAGGTCGATCCCGAACAGGCGCTGCGCAAGACCAACGCCAAATTCCGCCGGCGATTCGGATACGTAGAGCACAAGCTCGCCGAGCGCGGCAAGACCACCCGCGAGAGTTCCATAGACGAGATGGAAGCGTTGTGGCAGGAGGCAAAGAAGTGAGTGCCGCGGCCGGACCGCTCACCGTCCGCGCCCTGACCACGCAGCCCGAGTTCGAAGACGCGGTGCGGCTGCAAAAAGAAATCTGGGGCTTCAAAGATATTGAACTGCTTCCCATGCGCCTTTTTATCGTCGCCACCAAAGTGGGCGGCCAGGCTTTCGGCGCTTATGACGGCAATCGCATGGTCGGCTTCTGCCTCGCCATTCCGGGTCTCAAAGCAGGTGGCAAATCGTACCTGCATAGCCACATGCTCGGTGTCATACCGGAATATCGCGACAAGGGCGTCGGCCGCCGGCTCAAACTCAAACAGCGCGAAGATGCCATCGAGCGTGGTATTCAGCTCGTCGAGTGGACCTTCGATCCGCTCGAAATCAAGAACGCGTATTTCAATATCGAGCGGCTGGGCGCAGTCGTGCGCCGCTATGTCCGCAATCAATACGGCACTACCACCAGCCATCTCCACGGCGGCCTGCCCACCGACCGCTGTGTCGCCGAGTGGTGGATCAAAAGCCCGCGCGTCAAGGCCCTGCTCAATGGGGGACCGCCGGTGGCGCGGCCGGAAACGGTCGAGCGCATCTCCGTGCCCGCTGCCATCCCCATCATCCGCCGCGAGGATACCAAGCGCGCCCGCCACATACAGGGGGAGATTAGCGATCGATTCGAAGAATATTTCGGCCGGGGGCTCGCCGTGGTAGGTGTGGAGAAATCAGCCGAGGCCGGCGCCTACCTCTTCGGACGTTGGGAATGAAAATCGAAAGAGTCATTCTGCGGCAGATCCGCATGCCGCTCGTGCATTTCTTTGAAACCAGCTTCGGACGCACGCTGGAACGCGACATCATTCTCGTCGAAGCGATTGCCGGCAGCGCATCGGGCTGGGGCGAGGTCACGGCTGGCGAAAACCCCTTCTACAACGAAGAGTGGACCGAGTCGGCGTGGCTGATCCTGCGCGACTACGCCGTGCCTCGCGTCATCGGAAAGAATCTCTCGAGCGCTGAGGATATCGCGCCGCTCCTCGAACACATTCGCGGACACCGCATGGCGCGCGGCGGTCTGGAAACGGCCATTTGGGACCTGGAAGCCCGCGTAAACACCCGGCCGCTGTGGCAGCAAATTGGCGGCGGCGCGCGGCGCGAGATTCCCTGCGGGGTCTCCATCGGCATTCAGGATTCCGTTTCGCAGCTTCTGGATAAGATCGAGCACGAGCTCGCCGCCGGCTACCAGCGCATCAAGATGAAAATCAAACCCGGCTGGGACGTGGACGTCGTCCGCCAGGTGCGCGAGCGCTTTCCTTCCATCAAACTGATGGCCGACGCAAATTCCGCCTACACGCTGAAGGACGCCGATCATCTCAAGCGCCTCGACGACTTCTATCTGATGATGATCGAGCAGCCGCTGGCGCACGACGACATCATCGATCACGCCGTGCTGCAGTCCAAATTGCAGACGCCCATCTGTCTCGACGAGTGTATTCGCTCCGCGCATCATGCCGAGCAGGCCATCCGGCTGCGCGCCTGCGGCATCATCAACATTAAGCTCGGCCGCGTCGGCGGCTTTCGCGAGGCCAAGCGCGTTCACGACGTGGCCCAGGCTGCCAGCATTCCGGTATGGTGCGGCGGCATGCTGGAAGCGGGCATCGGCCGCGCGCACAACGTCGCGCTTTCCACTTTGCCCAATTTCACTTTGCCCGGCGATGTCTCGGCCAGCAAACGCTATTGGAAGCGCGACATCATCTGCCCGGCCGTCGATACCACCGCGCGCGGCACCATCGAGATTCGCGATGATCCCGGTTTCGGCTACACGATCGACCACGATTATCTGCGCGAGGTTACCGTGCGCGAGGTGCCTGCCGGTTGAACGGGCACTTCGTTCTCTACATCTTGATTTCGCTGATGACGCTGCTGTGGTCGGCGAACTTCATCATTGCCAAAGTTACGCTGCGCGAGTTTCCGCCGTTGCTGCTCGGCGCTCTGCGCATTGGGCTCGCCGGTATTTTTCTCACTCCCATCTATTGGCAGAACGTTCGCGCCGCGGGGAAGCGCTGGTGGCCTGGCGGCAACGTGTCGATGCTGGTGTTCCTGGCGATCTGCAACGTCGGCAACCAGCTTCTGTTCCTCGCCGGATTAAACCGCACCAGCCCCGCGCACTCCGCATGGATTCTCGGCGCCTCACCCATCTTCGTGCTCCTCATCGCCGCCGCGATCGGATTGGAGCGGATCACCGCACGCAAGACGATTGGCATGGCCATGGCCCTTGCGGGTGTCGGCTTTTTGGCTCAACAAGCGTCGGTGGCGCCAGGCGCGCCGCTTACGCAAGCCACGCCGGCCGGTGACGCCATCACGGCGCTGGCTGGCATTTTATTTTCGTTCTTCGCTGTGTATGCCAAGAAAGCCACGGAAAGCTACGGCACCATCACCGTGAATGGCTTCGCGTATATGGCAGGCGCAGTGCTGCTCGCACCCATCATCGCGTGGCAGGCCCCCGGCTTTTCCTTCGCACACGTCAGCACAGCGGGATGGAGCGGCTTAGTCTATATGGCCGTCTTCCCTTCAGCGGCCTGCTACTTGATCTACTATCACGCGCTCGCGCACATGTCCGCCTCTCGCCTGGCGGCGTTCGTGTATCTCGAACCGGTCATCGCGACGCTCTTGGCCGTTGCGTTTCTGGGTGAGCGCATTACGCCGCCGCTCGTCGCCAGCGGAACCGTCATCTTCAGCGGCGTCTATCTCACGGAGCGCGCCTGATGCTCTCCTTTCGGTCTCTTCTCCGCCAGAATTCCAACTATCGCTACATGTGGAGCGGGCAGGTGGTCAGTGAGATTGGCGACCATTTCAATAACATTGCCGTCTTCAGTCTGGTGCTGGCCCACACCAACTCCGGTCTTGCGGTGAGCGGCGTGATGCTGGCGCGCGCCATTCCCGCGATGTTCGCGGGCCCTATTGCCGGTGTAGTGCTCGATCGCCTGAACCGCAAGCACGTGATGATAGCGAGCGATCTGGTACGCGCCGTGCTCGCACTTGGCTTCATCCTCTGTGTGAACCGCAGCGACAACTGGATGCTCTACCTGTTCAGCGCGCTGCTGATGTTCGCATCGCCGTTTTTCACAAGCGGCCGTTCTGCCATTCTGCCCACCATCACCACACGCGAAGAATTGCATACTGCCAACTCGCTGACCCAGACCACGCAGTGGACCACCATCACCATCGGCACATTCGCGGCCGGCACCGCCGTCACGCTATTCCACTACGAGTGGGCATTCGTGCTCAATTCGCTGTCGTTTCTGTTCTCCGCCGCGTGCATCTCGCGGCTGCACATGGCTGGAGATGCCTTTCAGCCTCGCAGAGCCGCGCTGACCGAAGCCGAGGTCGTCCGTCCCTGGCACGAATACAAGGAAGGCCTGCGCTACATGCGCGCCAACCCGCTCATCTTTGGCATTGCGCTTATCGGCGTAGGCTGGGCTACCGGAGGCGGCGCCGCACAGATTCTGTTCAGTCTATTCGGCGAAAAAGTATTCAACCGAGGTCCAGCGGGAATCGGTGAAGTGTGGGGATGCGCCGGAATTGGGCTGCTGGTGGGCGGCGCCTTCGCCCACTGGCTGGGCGAGCGCATCAGTTTCCGCGGCTACAAGCTCGCCATTTCCGTTTGCTACATCCTGCATGGCGCGACCTATATCATCTTCAGCCAGATGCAGAATTTCTATCTGGCCCTGCTGTTCATCGCGCTGTCGCGTGCCGCGGTGGCCGTCAGTTCCGTGTTAAATATGTCGCAACTATTAAAACGCGTGTCCAACGAATACAGAGGACGCGTGTTTTCGACCATGGAGTCGATGCAGTGGTCGGTCATGATGTTATCGATGACAGCCGCTGGCATTGCGTCGGTATCCTACAGTCCGCGCCCGATCGCAGCGATTGCCGGCGCACTGAGTTCGACCACGGCGTTCTTCTGGGCATGGGCCAATTTCACGGGACGATTGCCGGAACCGGCCGTTGAGGGCGTAGCGCGTGAGGAGGTAGAGGTGCATGGCGAGCCAACCATCTAGCATTGCGGGGAAAGTGATTCTCGTGACGGGAGCGGCCAAACGCATCGGACGCGGCATAGCGCTGCACCTGGCTCGCAATGGCGCGCGCGTCGCGATTCACTACATCTCCTCCGAAACCGAGGCGCATGAGACCGCCAAGGAGTGCGGCGGCGCGCCGCTTTTTCGCGCCAACCTCGAGAGCGTCGCCGAAATCGCGCGGATGTTCGAAGAAGTGGATCGACACTTCGGCCGACTCGATGGCCTGGTGAACAACGCCGCCCGCTTTGCCACCATCGATCCGCTCGCCATCACCGAAGCCGACTGGGACTTCATCCACTCCGTCAATTTGAAAGCCGTATTCTTCTGCTGCCAGCACGGCGCGCGCCTGATGAAGAAATCCGGCGGCGGCCGCATCGTCAATATCAGTTCTCTCGGCGGCATCCGCCCGTGGGCGGACCATGCACACTATTGCGCCTCGAAAGCCGGCGTGATTATGCTCACGCGCGCGCTCGCGAAGGCTTTCGCTCCCGAAATTACGGTGAATTCAGTGGCCCCCGGAGTGATCCCGTTTGGCACTCTAGATGAGGAAGCCGAAGCCATGGTTCGCGCCACCCCCGCACGCCGCCCCGGGACCGCGGACGAAATCGCCGATGCCGTGGCCTATTTTCTAGCGGCATCAAACTTCATCACCGCGCAGGTGCTCGCCGTGGATGGCGGCCTCAGCCAGCGTTAGAATTCAATTGTGTCCGCCAAAATCCAGTTGAGCGAACAAGAGCACGCTCGCCGCGCACGGATGAGCGAAGGCTGGAAGAATATCAGGAATTCATGAAGTCGCTTCCACGCTTGGGTGACAGCACGTCATGGATTCGGAACGACAGGGAAACCAACTACGGCGGCGCATGCGGCCCTAGCGCTGCATCACAATTGCGAGTTGATCACTGCGGACCAAAAATTCGTGCGGGCGATGCAGCCCTTGTTCCCGTCGGTTCGTCTGCTAAAGGACTACGTTCCCGCGAGCGCCTAGCCTAACTCCGCCGCCCGCCGCGCCTCTACCGCCACGGTTTTCGCCAGGATCGCGAAATACATGCCCGGTCCGCGCCGGTTGGCGTACTCCAGGTCGGAGACTAGCCGCTGGCGGATGCTGGTATCGCCGCGCCATCCGCGAACTTGCGCCAGGCCAGTCAGTCCAGGTCGCACCGTGAGCCGTTGCGGGTATTCCGGAAGCGCTCCGCTGAATCTCCGCGCATGCACCGGCATCTCCGGCCGGGGTCCCACCAGCGACATCTCACCTTTCAGCACGTTCCACAACTGCGGTAGTTCATCGATGTCGAAGCGCCGCAACCAGCTACCGTAGCGCGTGCGGGGCGGATAATTTTCGTTGCTCCAGTCGCCGGGACTCGGCTGGAAATCCGCGGGCGTTGTCCGTAACTTGTACAGGACAAAGGGCTCGCCACCATGGCCCAGCCGCACATGGCGGAAGAGCACAGGCCCGCCATCCAGGAGTAGCTTGATCCCCATCGCTGCTAACAGCAACGGCGCCCAAACCGGCAACGTGAAAATGATCAGGGCAACATCACAGGCGCGCTGCACAGAATCCCACATTGAGGACCCGTGCACACGCACTGGGCAAATGACGAGGTTTTCTAACGGTGCGATCTGGCCGGCCATTCCGGGTTCCTGTGAAGCTCCCTAACCCGAATCTTCGCATGGAAGGCCCTTGATCTATAAGCGCTTGTTAACTGAAAATGCTGAATTTACAACTTGTTGCGAGGGAAATACGCGCTATTTGTTAATAATCCAAGCGTTTAAAGCCGTTACCCGGAAGCCGGAGATGGAACGTGGTTCCCCCTTCCGGCGCTGGCGACTCGAACCCGACGGTGCCGCCGAGGTGTCGCTCCGTCAACAACTTCACACTATAGGTCCCGATTCCTCGGCCTTGGCCTTCCTTGGTGCTGAAGGAACGCTGAAAAACCTGCAATCTGACATCTTCGGGCAGCACGGATATTAGCCGCACCCGAAATTACCGGTGACGCCATGGTTTTGTCTAGCGCGGCCGGCATGATGCTGGTAAGTGGCACAGAGCTGCGAAAGCAGGGCCGACACCGCTGCATCTGATCAGCGGCCATCGCAGACACTACGGCTTAATCGGCACCCGTGGTGGGAAACTTTATGGAAACGAGCGCCGGGGTGTATCACCGGAAGACGTAGAATGTCGATGACGCCAATGAGCCGGTCAACCGCCAAGTACCTTGGTCTGCTAGCACTGACGATCGCCATTTTCTTCTGGAAAACCCTGCTCACGAACCAATTTACGCGAATCATCGGATCGGAAGCAGTCAACTACAACTACAGTTGGCTTCGCTTCTGGATCAGCTCACTGCGCCAGGGACATATGCCGCTTTGGGATCCGTACGCGTTCTGCGGCCGGCCCTTTGCCGGGGAAATGCTGCCGTCGGCTTTTTATCCACTGCATCTCGCGTTCTTGCTGGTTCCGTTCAACCATAACGGTCTCTTTTCGCCGCGGCTCTACAACGAAACCTTCATATTGACCCATCTTCTGTGCGCTATTTTCACTTTCGCTCTCATCCGCGAGCTTGGCATGAGCCGATTCCCGGCGTTTGTCGGAGCTTGCTGTTTCTCCCTCGGCGGCCTGTTAGTGAGAATGATCTGGCTGCCTTTCGTGGAGGCCGGCATCTGGCTTCCGGCAATCTGTTTCTTCCTGATCCGCGCACTGAAAGCGGAAGGCGCCCGCAGGGCTGTTCTTGAAGCCTCGCTGAGTGGATTGTGCCTAGGATTGTCGATCCTCACGGGTGGCATCCACTTCTCCATCATGCAGGGGGTCGTCGTGATCACCGCCGTCGGCTACCACGGCGTGAGCGCTCCCTTGCCGGCGGCAGTGTCACGGCGATCCCGATGGTTCCGGTTGGCGCTGCTTCTCGTCGTTATTCTGGCGGTGGCCGGCGGCGCCGGCGCAATCCAACTCCTGCCTTCCTATGAATACGGAAAGCTCAGCATGCGCTTCATCGATGGTGGAGCGTTTCCCGCAGCGGAGAAGATCCCGTACCACCGTCTTCACCCTGGAATGTGGCCGCAGAGTATCGCTTCGGTATTGTTTCCAACCGCTTTCAATGGCAAGTTTGGGGGCGGCGAAGCGTGGCCGATTTACATCGGCGTCCTTCCCTTTTTCCTGGCAATCACGGCGATCTGGAGAAGTTGGAGCAACCTTTGGGTGCGTTACTTGACTGGGCTGGCCGTCCTCGCCTTTGTATATTCGCGGAGCGAGCTCTCGCCTCTCCATGGCGCGCTATACGCAATTGTTCCGTTTCTGTGGGTAGTCCGGACAGGCAGCCGATTCATCTACCTGGCTACCTTCGCTCTTGCCATTCTGGCTGCGTTCGGACTCGATAGCCTCCTCGAGCGTGGGAGCCAGAATGCATCATGGAGTCCCGCCAGACCCATCCTGAAGTGGGTTGCCATTGCCAGCGCCGGAGCGCTGTTCGTGCCTGCCATCTTTGGCCAGCTCACTCTCGAGATCTGGATTGCTTTCTCGCTGCTACTGATTTTAGTTTCTTGCGCTCTGTTCAGTTTCCTGACGGCACATCAGGCCGGCTCCGGGGTCCGTGCACTCATCGGCGTGTTCATCGTCTTTGATCTGAGCCTGTTTGCCTGGGGAGAAGCCAACATCAACGGACCCAGCAAGCCCAACGAACAACTGGAGCAGATGATCAGCCTGCGGGATGTGGCCGGCTTTTTGAAGTCGCGACCCGGTCTGGGGCGGGTCCAAGTGGCAGTGGCCCCCGAGCCAAATATTGGCGATGCGTACGGTGTCCAGAGTGTCTGGGGCGGCGGAGGCACAGTGCTCACAGGTTATTCGCGCTTGCTCCAGAATCACGAAGATCTTCTCAACGTCAGATATCTCGTGAAGCCAGCCACGGCCACGGATCCGGCGCCACTTTATCAGGATGGCCACTGGAAGGTGTACGAAAACCCGAAGGCGTACCCACGAGCCTGGATTGTCCACGAAACTGTCGTCGAAGCATCTCCGGACACAGTTTTCCAGCGCCTCGACGATTCTTCCATCAATCTACGCAAAGTCGCGGTGATCGAAACATCGTTACCGCAGGCTCTGGAGCCCGCGCCGCAAACAGACGAACCTGTGCGCTTTCATTCTTACGAAGCGGACCGAATGGTGCTAGACGCGGAAGCCGGCAGCGCCGGGTTGCTGATCCTGAGCGAGATCTACTATCCCGGTTGGCGCGCGAGCTCAAATGGCAAGCCCGTCGCGATTTACAAAGTCGATGGCGCGCTGCGCGGCATCCTACTCCCACGCGGCACGAGCCGAATCACGCTCGAGTATGCGCCGATCACTTTCTATGCCGGCGCCGCGTTGAGCGTGCTGACCTTTGCTGGTGTGCTCGCAGGATGGATGCTGCGCTCGCGGGAGAGACACCGGAAAGCATAGCGGCGTACCACGGGAACAGCGCCAATTTCCGGTGCGACCTGCCAGCAAGGCACTTCCGCTATGTGGGTATCAGCCTTCAAGCGGGTCCCTCTGGCCAACTTCCTCGAACGCCGTATCTGAGGAGTGTGGTCCATTCGACGCTTCATTTCTGGTCAAACTGGACTGCGACCAATGAACAGTCGGCGTTCCGGAGAAATCTAGCGCCTCCACCCACTTCGAACAGTGGAGAACGAATAATTCCGCTGTCAGACGCCGACTGTGAAATGTTGCGATCGTTCTGTCGCCTAAGCACACCGTTAGAAACGGGTTAAGACCTAGTCCGGTGCTCGCCAGCGCAATCGAGGCCGGGCGTGAACCGGCGCTACTCCGAAAATCGGCCCGGCCGCCGGAACAATGTCTCGAACGAAGTCGGTGCCGCCGTTCTCCAAGTCAAACCTGACAAGCTGATTAATGCCTTCCGGGCCCACCGTGGAAGAAAACCCGGTCACCTGAAGGCGGAACGCATAGAATCTGCCATCCAGGTGAACCAAGGCATCCATGTTCGCGGTGGTGGGGGAGATGAGGGTTGCGACGCCGGTCCGGGGATTGATCTCCCAGAGATTAGGAGCCACCAGGAAGTCCATCGCCAGCGTCGTCGTGTTCAGCGTGAAAGAATCGAACGTCGCATACAGCTTGTCTCCTACGCCCGAGAGGATCTCGTCGCAAAGATTGAAGGTGCCATCCGCGTTAAACGTAAACGGAACATGCGGATCCGGCGGCATGCCGGTCGGCCCAATTAGGGTCGCATTGCCGGTCGAAGCATTGACGGAATACAGATTGTTCTGGAAGTCCGTCAAGTATAGCCTGCCGCCGGCCTCGGCAAGGCTGAAGGCGTTGGTGCCCAGCCCCGTCGGACCAATGACAGTGGTCGCACCGGTTTCGGGATCAATCGACACCAGGCTGCCAGTAAACGTGCCCAGACTGTACAATGTTCCGTTCGGCCCGTGCACCAGGTCTGCGTCGATTTCAGGCGTGCCCGGGCCGATCGCCTTAAAGGCCCCTGTTTCGAGGTCCACGATACCGAACTGTTGAGCGCCGGTAACTACATAGACTGCCTTGTTTTCGCCTGCGTAAGCCGCCAATACGCCTAGAGCGAGAGAAACGATCAATTTCTTTCCAGTAAACATTTCTTTGCCACTCCTCCTTGAGTGAACTTCAAATTCCACGGGTCAACATTACTGCCGGTCAACCCCGGATCCCATAACCAGGGGGTCATTTAAGTGGTCAAGTTCACCTCATCGGCTAAGTTATTGATGAATTTGCAGATCCTTCGTGTGCCTTGAGCCGTCCGGCCCGTAGTAAACTTGAGTCCGGCACTTTTCGAGCATGGCGAGTCAGCCTCAGTCCGCAGCTCGTCTGGCCTTTGGGCCCTTCGAAGTGAATGTTGCGGCCGGTGAGCTGGTAAAAGGCGGGGTCCGTATACGGCTTCCCGGCCAGCCCTTCCAGATTCTCCTTCTCCTGCTTAGGCATCCCGGCGAGGTGGTGACCCGCGAGCAATTGCGGGAGCAAATCTGGAGCGACGGAACCTTCGTGGATTTCGAGCACGGCCTGAACGTGGCGATGAATAAGCTCCGGCGGGCGCTAAGCGATTCAGCCGAAAGCCCTCGCTACATCGAAACTCTGCCGGGGCGCGGATATCGATTCATTGGTTCGGTTCAGAAACTGGGAGCCTCGGGCACGTCGAGCGCCGCGCTAAGGATTATCTCTGGAAGTGGTGTTGTCGCCCTGGAGAAGCACCAGACAAAAGTCTGGCAAGCCCGCGGAAAGTGGTTGACCGCCCTCGCCGCCTGGCTGGCGGCTTCAGTATTGGCAGTCGGAGCATTTCTGTACTTTCACCGCAAGCCCGCACTGACCGCGAAAGACACTATCGTTCTCGCCGACTTCGTAAATAAGACGGGCGACCCCGTGTTCGACGGGACGCTTCGCCAGGGCCTGGCGGTGCAACTGGAGCAATCGCCTTTCCTCAGCCTGGTTTCCGACGAACGGATTCACCAGACGCTCCGCCTCATGGGCCAGCCTGCGGATGTGCCGCTCACTCCGGAACTCGGCCGGGAAGTCTGCGAGCGGACCGGAGGGGCAGCCGTCCTGGTGGGCTCGATCGCAAGTCTCGGAAGCCAATACGTCTTGGGGCTTAGCGCAAAAAACTGCGGCAATGGAGAGATCCTCGATGAGGAGCAACTTCAGGCAGCGAAAAAAGAGGAGGTTCTAAACGCCCTCAGCCAGATTGCCAACAGATTCAGAACGCGAGCCGGCGAATCATTCGCTGCGATTGAGAAACACTCGATTCCGCTTGCGGAGGCTACCACGCCGTCGCTCGAAGCGTTGAAAGCGTACAGCACGGGCCTGAGGGTTGCCTTCGCCAACGGTTATGCTTCCGCTGTGCCCCACTTCAAGCGCGCCGTAGAACTTGACCCCCAGTTCGCCATCGCGTACGCGTTCCTGGGGCGGGTATACGCCGATATTGGTGAGTCTGTTCTGTCTGCGGAGGCCACGAGCAAAGCCTATCAGCTACGGGTCCGTGCCAGCGACCGCGAGAGGTTCTTCATCACAGTCTCTTATGACCGTCAGGTGACCGGGAACCTGGAGAAAGCGCAGCAGACTCTGGAGCAGTGGTCGCAAACCTATCCCCGTGACGTCGCCGCTCACTCTTTGTATTCGGGGTTTTCAACCCAGGGCACGGGCCTATACGAAAAGTCGATTGGGGAAGCCAGGAAAGCGATCGCACTTGATCCGGACAACGTACCAAGTTTCGCCAATCTTGCCTTCACCTATTTCTATTCGGGACGGCCCGCGGAAGCCGAAGCCGCTCTACACCGGGCCGGCGAGCGGAAACTGGAAATTCCAGACTATTTGGTCCTGCGTTATTACATCGCGTTCCTGAAAGGCGATGAAGCGGGAATGGAACGGGAGATGACGCGGGCCCGGAGTGAACCAGGGGCAGAAGACTGGGTCACCCACAGCGAGGCCCTGGTCCTGGCGCACTCTGGCCGCTTGCAACGGGCCAGGGCGATGTCGCAGCGGGCGATAGACATGGCGCGGCAAATGGGTGATCGGGAAAGGGCGGCCTTATACGAGACGGGGGAGGCGGTCTATGAAGCATCTTTCGGGCATGCACCTGCCGCGCGGCAGTCGGCGAAGGCGGCGCTGGAACTCTCAAAGGGCCGCGATATCGAGTATGGCGCCGCATTTGCGCTGGCGCTATCCGGGGATTTGAAGGGTTCTCAAACTCTGGCGGATGATCTGGAAAAACGGTTTCCAGAAGATACGTGTGTCCGATTCGGTTACCTTCCGACACTGCGCGCGCTTTTCGCACTGGCCCATGGAGACAACTCCCGGGCCATCGAGCTTTTGCAATCCGCGCTTCCATATGAGATGGCCCCGCCGGGGACAGCGTTCTACGGCTTCTTCGGAGGTCTGTATCCGGCATATGTGCGCGGAGAGGCATACTTGGCCGCTAAGCGGTACGCTGAAGCCGCCGCCGAGTTTCAGAAGATTCTCGACCACCGCGGCATAGTCTTCGCCGATCCAATCGGCGCGCTGGCGCATGTGCAACTCGGCAGAGCGTACGCGCTCGCAGGCGACAAAGCGAAGGCCAAGAGCGCCTACGAGGATTTCCTCGCGCTCTCGAAAGACGCCGATCCCGATATCCCTATGCTCAAGCAGGCCAGAGCGGAATGCTCCAGGCTACAGTAAGCCCTGCGAAGACTTTCGCGCTGTCGGCGACTGCCCAGTGCAACTCAACTCCCGCTCCCGGAGGGCTTGCTGAAGGCACTATCGCACATTCTTGCCGATAAGCCCTTTTCGCGTGAGCAACTCCCAAGATGTCGCGTTGGAGGAAGTTGCTGATCTACTTGGATGCGAAGTCGCCTACGTGAATTGTCGTGCAAGCGCGGGTGCGCCGGACTTCTCGGCCCTGACGCGAGGATGGTTGTGATTACTTGACGCTGACGTTTCGTCTGACCGCACCGCGGGCGAGACTACAAACTCGGCTAAAACGTGTGGTGGCGTGCAGTATTGAGATGCGCTAGTCTGTACCTTGCCCCAGGGCTGTCCAGCAATTTCCGATGCGACCAAGCCGATCCCTCTACGTGCCTTCGCTCCAGCTTGAGAGGTAGTGCTCCTGCTCCACGGTCAGCCGGTCGATTTTGACGCCCATGGATTCGAGCTTCATTTTGGCGACCTGCTTGTCGAGCGCTTCGGGTACCGAGTAAACCTGCTTTTCGAGCGAGGCATGATTCTTCACCATGTACTCGGCGGAGAGCGCCTGGTTGGCGAAGCTCATGTCCATCACCGAAGCAGGGTGCCCTTCGGCGGCGGCGAGGTTGATGAGGCGGCCTTCGCCCAACACGTAGACGCGGCGCCCGTCGCGCAGCGCAAACTCCTCGACGAATTCGCGTGTGGGCCGTCGCGAGGACGCCAGCTTGCCCAGCGCCTCCAAATCGATCTCCACGTTGAAATGGCCCGAATTCGATAGAATCGCGCCGTTCTTCAGCTTTTCGAAGACGTCGCGCCCAATCACGTGCTTGTTGCCGGTAACCGTGATGAAGACATCGCCAATCACTGCCGCTTCCTGCATGGACATGACGCGATATCCCTCCATCAGCGCTTCGAGCGCCTTGGTGGGATCCACTTCGGTGACGATGACGCTAGCGCCCAGACCACGCGCACGCATGGCCACACCGCGCCCGCACCATCCATAGCCCGCCACCACGACGTTCAGCCCCGCCAGCAGCACGTTGGTCGCGCGGATGATGCCGTCGATCGTGCTTTGGCCGGTGCCATAGCGGTTATCGAACAGGTGTTTGGTGTAGGCATCGTTTACGGCCACGATGGGGTAGCGCAGCACGCCTTCTTTGGCCATGGCGCGAAGACGAATGACTCCGGTGGTTGTCTCTTCCGTACCACCTAACACTTCGCCCAGCAGTTCCTGGCGCTTGGTGTGCAGCATGTGAACCAGATCGGCGCCGTCATCCATGGTGAGATGCGGCTTGTGCTCTGCGGCCGCGGTGATGTGCGAATAATAGACCTCGTTGTTTTCACCCTTGATGGCGTACACCGGAATGCCGGCATCGCGCACCAGCGTGGACGCCACATCATCCTGCGTCGATAGCGGGTTGGAAGCGCACAGCACCACCGAGGCGCCGCCGTCCTTGAGCGTAATCATGAGGTTAGCGGTTTCCGTCGTCACGTGCAGGCAGGCGGCAACGCGCAGCCCGGCAAGCGGCTGCGTCTTGATGAACTGCTTGCGAATAGTCTGCAGCACGGGCATGGACTGGAACGCCCATTCCGTTCTGCGCTTGCCCAAATCGGCGAGGGCCAGGTCTTTCACGTCACAGGCAACTTGTGTTTGCGTATTTACAGGCATGGAATCCTTCGTGTAGGACGGGCATTCCTGCCCGTCTGTTTTTCGGAATAATAACGAAACATGGACAGGTAAGAATGCCTGTCCCACTTAGCTAGCGTACCGCGGCTTCCGCCACTGGCGCTTCCTGGCGCAACTCATTCGCTTTATCTATTGCTTCCCAGGTGAAACTCGGTTCCGTCCGCCCGAAATGGCCAAATGCCGCGGTTTGGCGATAAATGGGGCGCCGCAGCCGCAAGTGATCGATGATGCCTTTGGGCGTAAGCGGGAAATGCGCACGAATCAGCGCCGTCATCTTTTCTTCAGAGATTGTTCCGGTTCCGAACGAGTTCACCATGACGGAAACCGGTTCCGCCACGCCGATCGCATAAGCCAGTTGCACTTCGCAGCGGCTGGCCAGGCCCGCCGCCACCAGGTTCTTGGCTACGTAACGAGCCATGTAGCACGCGGAGCGATCGACCTTCGTCGGGTCCTTTCCGGAGAATGCCCCGCCGCCGTGCCGTCCCATGCCGCCGTACGTATCGACAATGATCTTGCGCCCGGTGAGGCCGGTATCTCCGTGCGGTCCGCCTACGACGAATCTTCCTGTGGGATTGATATGGTATTTGGTGCCCGAATCCACCATGCCGGCGGGAATCACGGCGTCGATGATGTGCTTCTTCACCTCGGCGCGCAGGGTTTCGGTGGAAACGTCATCCGAGTGCTGCGTCGAAACAACCACGGCGTCGATGCGCTTCGGTTTTCCTCCCGCGTATTCCACGCTGACCTGCGATTTCCCATCGGGACGCAGAAAATCAAGAATATTCGCTCGGCGGACTTCCGAAAGCCGGCGGGTCAGCTTGTGAGCCAGCATGATCGGCATCGGCATCAGCTCCGCCGTCTCATCGCAGGCGTAACCGAACATCAGGCCCTGGTCGCCCGCGCCGCCCGGATCGACACCCATGGCGATGTCAGGCGACTGGCCCTGGATCGTATTCAGCACGCCGCAAGTCTTGCAATCGAACCCGTAGGTGGCGTCGGTGTAGCCCACCTCTTCGATGGTTCGCCGGGCAACTTTGGGAACATCCACATAGCAGGTGGTGGTGATTTCGCCTGCCACCACACAAATGCCGGTGGTCACTAGTACCTCGCAGGCCACGCGCCCGTAAGGGTCTTGCTCGAGGACTGCGTCCAGTACCGCGTCCGAGATTTGGTCAGCAATCTTGTCCGGGTGTCCTTCGGTGACAGACTCGGACGTAAATAGGTGTCGTTGCATTGCTCTAACAGCCCTCCTGGAATCCTTCTTACCCTGCGAACGTGCGCGTAGTGGCCCTATCTGCTTGTGGCGTAATTGATTAAGTTTAGCGGGTGAACGGCGCTCCGTCAATCAGGGTAGTACCGGATGGTACTGGAGGAAGTCGTCCACTTCCCGTCGCAAGGGAGCCGAAGTTTGTGCCCCTGGCCGGGTTACGGAAATTGCCGCGGCAGCGTTTGCAAAGCGCAGGGCATGCTCCAGAGGGGCCCCTTCGGCCAGGGCGACGGCCAGCGCGGCATTGAAAGTATCCCCCGCGGCGGTGGTGTCCCGAACCTCGACCGCAAATCCTTGAAAATGGGCCTGGACGGCGCCTGAATCCGCATAGCACCCCTGCTCACCCAGTTTAATAATGACGGTCTTCGGCCCGCGCCGCCGTAGCGCGCCGGCCATCTCTACCGCCCCCGCCGGCGAGACTCGCGCGGGCCGACGGCCCAGCAACCGCAGGGCTTCACTCTCGTTCGGCGTCAAGATGTCGACCTGTTGCAGCACGCGTTCCGGCAGAGCCTGCGCCGGGGCCGGATCGAGGATCGTCGTCAGCCCTTCCTCACGTGCGAGGGCGAGCGCGGCCCCCACCGTATCGAGCGGCGTCTCCAGTTGGAATAGCGCCAGCCGCGCGGCCCGGAACACTGGGCGCATCGCTTCCACATCTGCGGCCGCCAGTTCATGATTCGCGCCCGACGCCACTACAATGGAATTCTGGCCGTTTTTATCCACGGAGATGAGCGCTACGCCGGTGGCTGCCGCTTTCGCTGCGTGCACGGCGCTGACATCCACACCCGCCGCTGATAAGCTGGCCTTCAAATGGTCGGCAAAGACGTCATATCCCACGCGCCCCACCATGCGAACGGCCACGGAATTACCCCCGAGCCTGGCCGCCGCCACCGCCTGGTTGGCGCCCTTCCCGCCCGGAATCATCTGGAAGTTGCGGCCTAGCACGGTCTCGCCCGGCACCGGCAGGCGCTCCACCGACACTACGAAATCCATGTTGAGGCTGCCGACGACGACGATCGCAGGCTTCATCGGCTTGAGTTTTTATCGCGTGAGATCAATGCCGAGTTTCTTGAGTTCTTCGGCGTAGTAGCGCCTGTGCAGCAGGTCCCACTCCTCGCTGCCTTCGGGGATTTCGCGCTTCTGCGAGCGCACTTTATCGCGCGCCACACGGTCGACCTTCTCTTCCGCCGTCAGCAGTTCGGTCATGGCGCGCACGATATCGAGCCGCACATCGTTGGGATCTTTCTTGATGCGCAGCTCCCGCGATTTTCGCAACGCGGCTACGATCTTGTGCGACATGTCGGTGATCTTGTCGCGCGAGAGTTTCATGTGGTCGCCGGTGTCGCGCCCGGAAGCGCGGATCACCTTGCGCTGCGCCACCAGAGTGTTTTTGATCTTCCTGAACATCTCCTGATAGCTGACGCCCTGCTGCCGCATGTAGTCGGTGTACTGGCCGAGGATCTCGCGAACCTCTTCGTTCAGCCGGTCCTCGACGGTGAGTTCCTCGGTGATGATGTGATCCAGGATGTCCACCGCCGCCTGCGGATTAGGCGTCTCGATGATCTGGGGCGATAGCTTTCGTACGATCTGGCGAGACAAATAGCTGACGAATTCTCTGGCGAGCAGCATCCTAAATTTTTCTGGGAGCCAAAAAAGGGCTTCAGGTAGTGTAACAGAGCCGGGAAGTGGGGTTCAAACAGCCGAACTGCCCGAACTACCGAGCAGCCGTAAGCTCTTTGTACTTGGCGAATTTCTTGTCGGCCTCCAAGTACCTCCCCTGGTCATGTAGCATGATGCCCCAGTTGCTGTAGGGCAGCGCAAATTTCGGATCGAGGCGCGTAGCCAGCTCGTATTTAGCGGCAGCTTCCGGAACCCTTTTTTGTTCATAGAGGGCGAGGCCCCAATTGTTGAATGAGATGGCGTCCTTCGGATCGAGTTCGGTCGCCCTTTGATATCTCGCTGCGGCTTCCTTGTATTTCTTCTGTTCAAAAAGCACGTTACCCAAGCCATTGTGGGCGACTTCATACTTCGGATCGATGTCGATTGCCTTCTGAAACTCTATAGCCGCTTTGTCGTATCTCTTCTTATGGTGAAATAGAAGGCCCAAGTTGTAGTGTGGATCCGCATACTCCGGATCGTGCTCAATTGCTTTCTGATACTTCACTGCAGCGTCCTCATACTTCCCTTCGTCAAAGAGCACGTTGCCCCAATCGTTGTAGGAAAACGCATAGCTCTGATTGACTTCGGTTGCCCTCTTATATTGCGCGGCGGCATCCGCGTATTTTTTTTGGCCGTAGAGTATGTCACCCAAGTGAGTGTAGGAGGCGGCATAAGGAAGCTCATCTTTAGGACCGACCGCGATGGCCTTCTCGAACTTTTTGGCGGCTTCCTCATACTTCCCTTCGTCGCAGAGCATCGAACCCCAGTTGTAGTACGGGAGCGCGTATTTCGGGTTGGCTTCGGTCGCCTTCCGATATTTGCCGGCAGCTTCTTCGTATCGCTTTTGGTCGCGGAGCATATTACCCCAGTTGTTGTAGGGCAGCGCAAAATTCGGGTCGAGTTCCGTTGCCTTCTGATATTTGGCCGCAGCTTCCCTGTACTTTTGCTGTTCATGGAGCACGGCTCCAAAGTTGTTGTAGGGCGGCGTCGTCTCCTGGCAGTCTTTGGACACTTCCCGTCATTTTGCTGCTGGATATGATCCCTGCGAGGGCTCCCTAACGTCCTGAACCAGTCCCTGCGTTTTCCTCGAAACCTCTTAGATAAAATTGATATATTGCCCATGTTGAACGTTCTGCTTCAGAGCGCCAGGCCGACTCATGCCCCCACCTTCACCTCGATATTCCGCCACCTGGGAGCACTGGGGCTTTTCTTCCTGGCGATTTTGGATAGCACTCCGATCCCGACATTTGGCGGCCCCGACATCCTGATGGCGATTCTCGCCGCCAGTCACCGCGACCCCTGGTACGAGTACGCTGTTGTGGCCACCGCGGGCTCGATGATCGGTGCCTATCTCACCTTCCGAATTGCTCGCACAGCCGGATCGGCGTATATGAACAGCAAGTTTGGAGCCGGTAAAGTGTCCGCGAGTCTGAAACTGTTCGAGAAATGGGGAACCGGCGTTCTTGCAGCCTCTACCGTAGTTCCCTTTCCCTTCCCAACCAGCATGTTTTTCGCTGCAGCGGGGGCTTCCAACTACCCTCTCGCGAGGTATCTCGCCATCGTCTCCGTGGGCCGCGCGGTTCGATATTCCGCCATCGCGATCGTGGCGGATCTATACGGGCGCCACTTCATCCGCGTTCTCCGGCATCCGACGCAGTACTGGGGCTGGTTGTTGGTGTTCGTTGCGATGATTTTCGCGCTGATCGCCGCGGGGATTCTGATTAACAAACGGCTGGCGGCCGCGTCGGCGGGGTGAGCGATCGTGCCCTCTTATTCCCCCCTCACCGTCCCGCCAGTGGCGACGGCACGATCGGCAGCTTCGGCAACTCATCATCCAGCTTGCGCACCTCTAGATCGTCCACCAGCAGCGACGGCGCCACTACCGATGCCTCAGCCGCGTATGATCCCGCGCCTCTGAGGGCCATCGGCGCGCCATTCTCCAGGTAGTCCAAAACATTAAGGTCGTCGCCGGCGGCGCGGATGTCCCGCAGCGAGCGTACATTCAATTCGCGGAACCGCACACCGCGAATCAGTTGCTCTTTCCCATCCTTATCCACTTTATAAATCAGAATTGGCAAGCTTACCGGATGTGATCCGCCGTTACCGTCTCTCGCATTCGCCGCCATCAAGCGCCGCAGTTCGTCTACCGGCGCGGTGGATGGAAAATCCAATTTCCGCACCAGGATGCCGTACGCCTGGTTGCGCGCCTGGCAAATCTGAATGAGTTGTTTCTTGAGATCCCTCACCGGAACGGTTTCGGTGGCCGTTACCAGAAGGTTGCTGATGGTGGCGCTATCGGCGCCGAACGCGCCCGGCAACTGCGCCCGCCCGTTCGATTCCGCGAAGCCGGTCACCGGCTGGCGCGTCAGCAGGAAATTCTTCAGGACGCCCTTTTCGACCAGCGTGAGCGGCTTCGGCACAACCCCTTCCATGTCCACCCGCGTGTCGCCGAACAAAGCCTTGCCTCGCCATTCCGTCCGCGTGGGATCATCCACCACGTCCATCCATTCCGGCAGAACGCGCGCAGCCAGCCGGCCTTCCAACTCGCTCTGCGGCACCAGATTGGGCCGCCCGGGTTCGTTCACCGGTTTGCGCGTCAGCACCAGGTTCCTGCCCAGAAGTTCCGCCAGAAGCTGCGCCGCGGCCGCGCCCTCGAACAGCACCGGGCCGTTGTAGGTCTCGCCCACAGGTGCGTGAGCCAGAGCGGCCACGTTTTCCGCCACCTGGCGCACCACGCCCGCCAGTTCGGCTTCTCCCGCAAAATGCTGGAAGTCCCGTGAATAGATCCCCGCGGCGTCCCGCACATACATTCCGTCAGGCGCCTGTCCCACGGCACTCACCTGCATGATCAGCGTGTGACCGCCGGTCCGCACTTCCGTCCCCTCCGAGGTGACCAGATAACGCAGGTCTTTGGCCGCCTGCACGTCCACGTTCGAGTTCAGCACTTGCGGAAATCCGGCGAAAATCGCGGAGAGCGACCGCACCCGGGCCACCCAGCCCGCCTTATCCAGCGCTTCCTCCGGGACCGCCTCCAGGTAGTGCGTTGGCGCGGCGTGCGCAAAATCGGCGAGGGGTTCGCCTGCCGACATGTTCTTCAGCGCGGCCCGCTTGCGCGCCAGCGCCTCAACCGCGGCCTTGTACGATTGATCCGTGGCCAGCCAGAGATACCGCCGCAGTACGGTGTAGGAATCTTCCAAGGGGAAACGGTCGATGTCGTAACGGCTGCCGAAACTGGCCCCGCTCCCGACATAGTTGGTGTTGTCGAACTGGTAGCTCCCCACGCGCAACTGGACGCGCGGCACGCGAAACCGTGACTCCGTCTTGCCAATGATTCCGCCCAGGCTCGCCACGGCGCCAAAACTCTCGCCATCCTCGACGGTGTAAGAAATGAAGTACGGCTTTTCGAGATGAACCGAATCGAGCCCCTGTGAGTGCTGGAGTTCATCGTGCATGGCCTTGAGGACGGCGCCGGAATCGTCGGCTCCGAACACGGCCGTGCTCACCACCAGCAATGCGACTGTTCGCCAATACATAACGCAATGATATCTTGTCAGCCATGCTTCGTTCGCTCTACCGCATTCCCGCAGCGCGGGGCAACCGCGGTTTTGGCGGGAGACCCGCGGCTTTTTCCAGACGAACCCGAACGGCTGCAGGTCCCCGCACACTATGCGTGGCCTTCGCTACATCGGTCGATTCGACGTCCATCGTAGGGGCCAGGCATGCCTCGCCTTCGTTCGCGTCGGTTTCGAAAATCGCCGGTCGGTAGATGTTCGCCAGCAACGGTGAAATCACCGCTCCCTGCGGAGTTCCTACCTTTGACTCTGACCATTCGCCTTCCTCGCTCACCCCCGCCTTCAGCCATTTATGGATGAGACGGTGGATCCGCGAGTCGGCCACGCGATGCTGAATAAACTTCTCCGTCCACTCGTGGCTCATGTTATCGAAGAACCCTCGAATGTCGGCGTCCAGAATCCAGTTCACACGCTTCCGGCAGATGCCCACATTCAGCGCATCCAGCGCTTGGTGCGGACTGCGTCCAGGCCGGAACCCGTAAGAGAATGCTCTGAAGTTCACCTCGTAAATCGCGTTGCGGATGGTCACCACTGCTTGTTGAACGATCTTGTCCTCCAGGCTAGCGATGCCTAATGGCCGTTGCCGGCCATCAGTCTTCGGTATGTAGACTCTCCGCGAGGGTTGCGCCCGGTACGCTCCCCGGTGCACCCGATTGTGCAGATCGATCAGCCGACCCTCCAATCCAGTCTCATACTCGCGCCACGTCACGCCATCCACCCCCGGTGCTGCTTGCCGCTTCAGAGCGTAGAAGCTTTCCCGGAGCAGATCGATGTTCAGATGATGGAGCAGAGCGGTTAACCGTTCTCGCTTCCTTTCCCTTGCCGCTTGTCGCACACCCCGCAATCCCTGGGACACGCCGGCCTCGCGCTGTGTCGAGAGCGTGTGTGATGGCGAAGTGTTCTCCTTGGTCCGCCCTCTTCCCTCCCCAACCTCCGCTGCCGATAACTCGGCTTTGTTCGGCTGGCTCACAGGTACTACAGAGCGGTCCGACTCCTCGACATCGTTCACGCGGGACGTTCGGCTTCTGCCTACTCCCGCCGGACTAGTCCGCTCGTCGCGGCCAGCCGGTGTCGAGGTCTCCCGGTTCTCGTGCATGCAGTTTCTCAGCGTGCTCGGGGTCTACGACTACGCCGGGCCGACCAACTGCTCGCGCTTCCGCCGCTGGCCGTGTTGCCTTCCCCTTCTGT